>Ga0326597_10001002_pt1 | contig 47319 bp, 34 predicted proteins | sample RVTome_12_FD_203789 | JGI IMG/M metagenome (GOLD analysis project Ga0326597, IMG submission 203789) | Soil microbial communities from uranium-contaminated site in the Upper Colorado River Basin, Wyoming, United States - RVT100D185 | ecosystem: Environmental > Terrestrial > Soil > Contaminated >...
CCTCCCAGCAAGACCGCGCGATCCCGGCCTTGAGATTGTCCAGGACCACTCGCTGCGGCACGCCGCCGAACAAGGCAAAGGCGTTGCGATGCAGGCTGAGCCAGGTCTCGATCCTTTGGTTGAACACGAACTCCACATACTGATGCCGGCTCCACGAAAGCGTCATCACAAACGACCACGCCTTGCACAGCCGGCCATCCTCGGGATCGATCATCTTGCCGGCATATCCAAAGTCCACCTGGGCTTCTTCCCCTGGCTTGGTTTCTACCCGGACCACGACATCCGGCTCGGGCGGCTCCAAGCGGCGCACAAACCGGACCACCGACGAGTAGCTGCCGGTGTATCCGCGCTCACGCAGCCTGGCATGGATGGCGGCCATTTCGATCCCCTGCTGACGCAGGTTCAGCACAGCTCCCCGGAATGGCTCGACGGACGACACGTTCTGCGGCGGAGGAGGGCTGTTGAGCGTCTCTTCCAGCAACCGCTCCAACTCACCCATCGGCGGCAGCGGCCCGTTCAACAGCCCCTGCTCGGCAGCCCAGACGCGATACCGCCCGACAGTCTTCCGGTCGACCCCGGTCGAGCGCGCCACCGCCCGGTCGCTTCCGACCTGCTGCAAGTGACGCAAGATCTCACGAATGTCCATGGTGACTTTTCTCCTGCCGGGCATGCTCCCTCCCTCCACCCCAAAACCGAAGGACGGGAGTGTGCCCGAAACGCAGGAGTCTTGCCAGCCTCACCCTGGCCCAGTCTGGCCGACAATCACTGGCCCACTTTGGGTGACAATCCGTGGCCCAGTTTGGGTGACAACGCCTGGACCACTATAGCCCGATAGATGACAGACGGCGCCCACCTTGATCTCTTTCCAGCCTTCGCCCCGGATATTCACCATCCCCCTATCCATGCTGATCCCCAGCGCTCGCTGATGATCCTGCCCGGGCGGTGGCAGGACCACCCGCTCTGGTTTCACTCGCGCTTGTTCCCGCTCCAGGTGGGTTTTGATCCGCTCGCCGTGGGTCTGATTTTGTCTCCAGAGGCCGGTTCTGGGAACCGACCGCTGACCCATGCGCTCAAAGACCTTCACCGCCTGGTCGTGGGGCACCAGGCCCCCCAAACAGACCATATCCTTGGTCATCCCTGGGCTGTAGACGCTCTCCGTCAGGCCTAACTGCCTATCCAGGGGGAAAAAGCCCCCTGCCACAATTTGCGCAGCGGTAGGAGCGTCGTCGCACACTGACCTCGCCCGTCTGCGTCACCAGTTTTCTCCCTCGATTACCCCGATGGCGCATCTTGCTGCCGCATTCCGGGTAGCTGGGCCTTTCCCCCTTCCGTTCGGCCTCTTCCGCCTCAATCAGGGCCTGCGTCAGCATCCCCTCAAATTGCTCGCCTGTCCGCAAGACAAGCTGTTCGATGTCCGTCAGGCTCATCACTCCGGCAGGCTTCCGCTCGGCCAGCAGTTTCTTGATGATTTCTCTCGCTTCCCCGGCAAGCAAACCTTCCAGTTCTTTCGGCGTCAGGGACATCGCATCGTCCCTCCCAGGGCTTTGTGATGTCCCCCGGTGCAAGTTCCTTGCCCCCCAAAATGGAATGCACCCGGCTCGAATCGCCTCAAGATGCCGCAGGATACCCGGGATGGCAGCTGATCCTGTGGTCAGTCGAGCATGTTCGGCGGATAGGCGGGAAGCTTGGACGACTGATCCTATGGCGGGGAGCTACTCGGGATCAGCGGATCCCGGTGTCATATGCGAGTGTGACATGGGCGTAATTTCCGCCCTCGATGGTCACTTCAACCCTGGGGGCACGGGGGTAGGCCCCGTTGGACTCGCCTTGCAGGATGTACGTTCCCGGCGCCAGTGACAACCGGAATGTGCCGTCCGCCTGGCTCACAATGCGGGTCACGATCTCCCCGGTCGAGGCAAGCACGGTGATCGTTGCCTGGTACGGCCGATCGAGGCAGGGGTTCTCTGCCACAACGACAGGACACGTCGGCCCGATCACCACCCTACCCTCGATCCCAGAGCCATCCTGACTCGGCAGAGGCTGAGTGTCCAGGGTGAGCTCCCCCGGGAGAAGACCCATGAAGACTGCGATCTCGCGCCGGTCCGCTTCCAAGGCAGTCAGCAACCCCGTCCCGGTGAAGACGAGCCTCTCAGAGAACATGTCTGCAGATCCTGGAGGCGGAGAGGACTGCCATGTGAAGGGTGCGTATTTCTCTCGCCAACGCTCGATCTGCGCCATGGCCGAGGCTGGGATCACACCTTCATCTTGAATCGTATCAACACAACTACTCTCAAGTCGGTAACCGCCTTGGACGTTAATCACGAGACGCTGGCAGATCCCCGTGATCCCCCCCGAGCGTTCCCAGACAATGACAATCTGAGAATTCTCCGGCATGGATGTCTGGTTCGGTTCGACCCGTCGATACACCTCTCCGGTCTCGTCTGTGTGGATTTCGACATCACCTTGCGGAGTGGAGAAGAGCAACCTGTATCCAGGTGTAATGAACTGGAGACACATCTCGTTCGCCCTGGCGGCGCCGAGGCACGCGTCAGGCCAATCGACGGCTTGGACCTCGCTTGTCAAGACCGCATCCAAAGGAAGGCTGAGCTCGCGGGCCAGTTGCAGCCGCAAGTCTTCGACGAAGGACGGCGTGGGCTTCCCCACCGGGGAGGGTGACGTCGCTGGAGGGGGCTCCGGCGCAAGGGCCGCCGGCTCACAGGCCGGAATAAGAAGGACGGCGACAGCAAGAAGAGCGGCAGGCAGCTTGGATACGCGCATGGCCCCTCCGTCGGAACGCAGGCTAATGACTCAAAGACGCTCCGCGCCAGCCATAAGTTCCCGCATCATGGGGGAAGGAAAAGAGCCAGACCCCCGCGGGCATCTGGCTCTCAATGAAAGGCTACAATCCGAGACTACGGGCTGAGCCGGCTGATGCGCGTACCCCAGTTGGCCAGGGCGCTGCGCGTACCGCCGCAGCTCGTGTCCAGGAAGAACTCCTCGAAGGTACACGTTTGCCCGATGTACTCCGAGGCAAACCAGAGGCTGCCTCCATCGACGACGGCCGCCCCATAGTCGCCCCAGCGCGGCCGGCCACCACCGAGGAAGTACTCCGTGAAGCCATCTTGAGGTCCTAAGCCCTCGGCTGCCATCCTTAGCGGGCCGACGCCCAAGGCTTGGTTGATGATGGCAAACGCCGCGCTCGGGTAGAAGTCCTCGCCGACAAGCGTGAAGGCGATGACCCCCCTACCGTCGGGGAACGTGGCAATCGCCGGCATGATGACATTGTTGTTCGGGATCGCCAGATATCCTTGAGCGAGCATCACGCCTCCGCCGGATCCAATGGCGGTCGGATCCACGACAAAGTAAGCGATGCCAGCCAGGAACTGCCCACCAACCCTGACGATCGTGCCCTGCGCACCCCAGATCTTGCCATCGGCGTACCAGACCTGCTGCATGCGCGAATCCAGACTGTCCAGCACACCTTCCTCCTGCGGCTCAGGCGGATCCCCAAACCCGAGACAGTCCACATTGAGGCAGTCAGCGAGTGGGACGTCGCCCTCCTTTTGGGCGGAGGCCGGAGGCACACCATAGATCTCTGATGGAAGCACACCCCTCAAGAGATTCAGTGATGGTGTGGCGTCGACCAGCGACGATGTGTTGGTAATGGCCCAGACACCCAGGCGGAAATCGAACCCGCGGGTGTTGCCCGATTCCTCCGTTGCCATCGAGCTGAGGAAGAACTCGGTCCCGTGCCGGAAGGCCGCATACTCCCCGACCGGCGAGGTCGCCGGCCAAACGGTGAAGCCGGGCCTGCCAGCGATATACAGATCATCAAAGTGTACGAACGCCGGGGACGGCTCCCCCGCCGCCAGTGCCGACTTCGACATGGCGTAGATCTGCGCCGTCGTGTACTGATCGGCGAAGAAGGCGTACTCGTTGGTGGAGATATAGAAGCCGTACAGGTCGGCGCCGATATGCGGGTAGTCGCCGATGCATGGGCCTCCATCACACTGGTGATCCGGGGTCCCATCCGAGCCGTCATTTTGGGCCGGGATGCTGTAAAGGTTCCAGTCGCCGGTCGGATCGTTCGCCTGGCTAACCGCCAGGTCGAGGTGGTTTGGCCCGAGGAATTCGCCTGTCACAGGGTCCACGTCGAGGGTCAGCACGACGTGGAACCAGCGCTCATTGTCCGGGTCGTAGTAGCAACTCGGGTCAGTTATGAATGGACCCTGCAACCCTGTAGTCCGATCGAACTGCGCTGGGTAGCCATAGAACGTGTTGAGGTCCACGACCCCGCTGACCGGCGAACCGGAAGTGTCGAAAACCCGCATCACATCGTTGACCGTCTCCAGCACGAAACCGTTCCCGACACACAGTCCCTGATCAGGCGGCTCCAGGCTGAATTGGTTCCCACTGTTGGCGTTGCGCTGGTCGAAGTGGCTTAGGCCGTGGAACGAAAACAACGGCCGGCCGCCCCCTTGAATGGAACTCGGGGAGCTCACGGTCGGCGCACGGATCCCTGACGCCTCCCCTGACGGATCCGGTCTACGGGAATAAATGCGGTTGACCACGTCTTGGCGGAATGTATTGTCGGGGCCCTCGGGAAGGCTCAAGTTCGCCTCACTTATTGCATTCGCCCCGAACGAAGTGGAGCCCCGGTTGACGAGTTGTCCCACGTGTTGCCCTGGCGTCTGCGCCTGGGGCGCGCCCGAATCGGAAGCGGCGGCTGGGACAGCGCTGACCAAGAGCGACAAGATCAGTAGAAACCCAAACGACTTGCGGTTCATCATGTCCTTCCTCCGGCTTGTCTATATCATGGGGAGACTCATTGCAGAGCCACCCATCGGATGCCTATCGGTCGGTCTATTCCCACTCCACGTGCGCTCGTATATGCAGGTGCCCAATTACCTCCTTCGCATCTGCCTCCCCCCAGTTCATATGCCCCGGAAGCGCTGAACGGCCGGGCGCCCCCGTCCAAGACGTCTCAGCCGCGTTCATGCATCCCCAATTTGGTCGGCCCGAGTGACAGCAAACGACAACAAGCCGACCACTCATTTGCTCGGTCGGAACATGCCTGGTCGTTGAGGCCTGACATTCGAGATCCAGGCCTGATGTTGCCTGCAGCTTTCGGGACCACGCTCTGGGTTCAGAGCGCGTGCAACTCACCGCTCGCACCCAAGCCTACCCCCCAATGCCGGGAGGATGATGCCCTGAAGTCGCGTTGTGTAGATCGAACAAGAAGTGGCGAGGGAGCCTTTTCAGACAACCATCCTCTGAATACTACTCAGAGCCTCTAAACGGATTCTCTATCAGGGAAGGCACAGGAACTCGCAGACGATGGAGCGACCCTCCCCCAGATCGGAACCCCCTCCGGGCTGGCGCGAACACCCAGTTGGGCCATGAGCCCCGACAGGCCCTCTCCTCTGTGCATGCCATCGCCGGCCACCCCAGGAGGAGCCCCTCAGGAAGCCGGGCTGGCGGGTAGCACACCCTCATGGGGCGAAATCCGACCGGCGAGTCCCCGCGATCCCGGAGGGGTTCTCCAGCAAGGGCTCAGAAAGGCCGGCACTAGGAAGTCGACTTCCCGGCGCCGACTCGCTTCAGGACCTGATTCGATTCCTCCGCCGGTACACGGCCGGCTCGTCGGTGAGGCATATTACGGCCGCCACGGTCTGGCAGGACTGGCGCGTGCGACCACCACATCGCTGCCGAAAGACGTTCGGCCCATCCGCCTTCGTCCACCCGGTCCGCATGGCTTACCAACCGCAAATGCAGGTTGTCCAGGATACCGGGCGGCCTGGATCATCAGCCCGCCGGCCAGCCACCCCCCATGTTGGCTGACGACCGAAGCGGGCGGTCGCTTATGGTTCCGCCGAAGCAGGCCGTCGTAACTTGAGGGTCGCTGTGACAGGCCGGTGGTCGGAACCGCCATCAGGCCCGACCCCTGCGCGGATGGCGACAAAGTCCGAAGAATGCCAGATGAAATCGATCCGCTGGAGCCGAAATGGAAAGCCCTCTGGCTGCACGGTGTGCCCGAAGCCCCAGCCGGCCTCGCGAAAGCTGTCCTCCAACACCGCCTCCAACTTAGAGTAGGCATACGAAGTATCCGTGAGGTTGCAGTCGCAGAGCAGAATAACAGGCTCATCCAGCGCGGACACCGACTCCGCCAGTCTTGAGGCCTCCTCGGCCCGCCAAGTGTAAGTCTCGGAGACGTAGGCCGGTCCCGAATTATCCAGTACATTGGAGATCAGGGTTGGCGAGAGATGGGCGACATAGACATAGACGGACTGACCCTCAATCTCCAGTTGCAGCCGCATCGCCTGCTGCCTGCGCGCGAACGTAAGACCCTCCACCGACTGGATCGGGTAACGGCTAAACAGACCAATCCTCCGGTCCTCGGCAAACACAAGGGGGGTGCGGTACGGATAATCCTGACTCAGAAGATCACCAAGGATGTTGCCTTGGGCCGCGGTTAGCTCCTGGAAGCCGACAATTCCAGGGTAGGCGGATCGGATGGCTTCGGCCACGCCCTCCATGTCGTCGTTTCTGAAGTGGAGGTTGAAGCTCATGACCCCGATAGAAGGGCCCTGGATAGGCTCAGCTCCGGGCATTCGGGGCAGAAAGAGCTCTCCATACAACACCATGAAAGCCAGGCCAGGAAGGGTCAGTAGCCACAGGCTATCTTTGCGACGTTGGATCAAGCCGATGAACAACAAGATGGGGAGAGGTACAAAGAGGTACACGGCCATGGTGTAGACCAATGCCAGGAGCCACCACCGATCCATAAACACCGCCCGTAGGAGCAGCCATGACGCTATACAACCCACGTAAGCGATGTTGAACCAGCGATAAGCGGATCGGTTTCCCATCCTTGGGATTCTATTCGCCTGACGGTCGCAAGCCAGCGTGGATACAGGATGACCGTTCCATTCCCCCCTCGAAGCGGGAGGCTGGGCATCTCCCGCAGAGCCTTGGCCCTGGTAAGCTCCCTCCCAGAGGGCCAGGTATCCCACAATCCGATCCGAGACGCCCTCGACAGACTCCCGAAAGGATCCGGCAGCTGCTACCCGGGCCGCAGGCTTCTCCCCTGGAAGCCCTCCGGGATGGTAAGGCCTTGTGTCTCAAGTACGGTGTACCCGACATCCATGAGTTGAGCGCCCTTAACCTCCGATCCCCTCCCCTTGTTCGACGGATCATAGAGGATGAACATCCCGTTCTGGGCATGGTTACAGTCGTCGGGGCCGGTGTCATTCTCGAATACCTGGTATGCACCATATCCGATCGTGCCGATGGACCGCCAGGACAGATCGCCGAAGTAGACCAGGAGATCCGGGGCAACGCCCTTGACCTCTCGGTAGATCTCCTCGGGCTTGAAGATCCTTGTGCCAATATCCTCGCCCTGGAAGCCGGGGATCGCCCTTATCTCCTGGGCGAGTTCTTCCCGGGCCGTCAGGTAATCCTCTTTGGGGATGACACCCCGCGGCTCACGATCCTTGACATTCAAGAACACCCTTCCATAATAACCGCCGTCTCCCCACGCCCTTGTTCTTGACCAATCAACTTTGAGCTTCTCCAGCCGCACAATCTCCCCTGGGAGCGGGTCTTCCTCGAGGACCAGATAGCCCTCCCGCCACAGCCACTCGTTCAGGCAGATCCCGCCCTGCATTGCCTTGGCACCATGGTCGGACACGACGAGCACGCACACATCTTCACCAAGCCGGCCAAGCCATTCACCGATTTTGGTGTCGATGCGAACGTAGTAATCATGAATCGCATTCTCGTAGGGATTCCCGGGGACGTATCGCCTGTGGGCAGGGTCATGGTAACTCCAGAAACCGTGGTGGATCCGGTCGACCCCGATTTCCATGAGCATGAAGAACTCCCATTCTTTAGTGACCAGCATATGATCCACAACCGCGAACCGTTCCTCGGTCATCCTCCAGATCTGTTCAAGCAGCCAATCCTTGTTCTCCGTTCGGAACTGGGCAACATCGAAGTGATACTCCGGCGCCAGGGCAAGGATCTCCTCCTTCAGGGAGGCGGGGTGGGTGAATTCACGATGGATGCCAGGCGTCAAGAAACCGGATACCATGAAGCCATTGAGCGGTCGGATTGGATACGTCTGAGGGACCGCGATCACGATGGACCGCTTGCCAGCCTCCGACAGATAGTCCCAGACTCGTTTCTCCCGCACATAATTGCCTGTGGCGATAAACGCCCCGTCGTAAGACCGATCGGCTCGATTACGGAAGCCATAGATGCCCAGCTGGCCGGGGTCCTTTCCCGAGAGCATGCTGGACCATGCCGGGACAGTGATGGCGGGAGTGCTCGACTGGAGCTCACCCCAATAGCCGTTCTCGGCCAGGTACCGCATGTTGGGCAAATCGGCTTTCCAGCGCTGGAACACCAACTCTGGCGCTGCACAATCAAGCCCTACCACGAAGAGTTTGCGCGAAGGTTCACTGCTTTGAAAGTCGCTTTGATTGCCCATAGTCGGCGTGCTTACTCCTTCCCTGGTGGGAACCCAAGATGGTCCGAGCACGTCGACCCCCGCCCTTGCGAGGCGTCGACTATACTGTCCTCATACTCCGCTCCCGCCATCAGCCCTGGTCGGTCGATCGAGGCGGAAGTCAAGGCATGAGGTCTCTCGCAAATCTGCTTCGAGCACTGGTAAACGCGATCTGCCTGGCAGTAGTCCTGACCCTGCCTCTGGCGGCCTGCGCGCCCGCTCAGGCGTCCGTGGTGGCTGCCACTCAAGCCGCAGGAGAAGCCGACCTCGGCCCCCCGGCTCAAGGCGCCCAGCTGGTCGAGGCCCTCGAGAGGATCGCCATCGCGCGGGCCACGCAAGGACCGCAAGAGACCAAGACGCAGTTGGCACTCGCTACCCAGCAGGGGTCGGTGGAGCAGACCGCCACCTCGGAGGCGCATGGTCAGGCGACGCTCCAGGCCCAGGCTGCGATGCCCGTCCTGCAAGAACTCAGGGACTCGGGGGACATCCACACCTCAGACGGGGAATACCACGCGCTTCCCGATTTCGACGCAAGTTGGGCGCGTATCAACCAGTACGATTTCCTGCTCACCGAGTTTGCTCCCGCCGACTTCGTCATCAAGGCCGACATCGAATGGGACTCGGCCAGTCCCCGGGCGAATTGGGCAAACTCAGGTTGCGGCTACGTCTTCCACCTGAACGCAAGAGGCGATCACTACCTCGCCTTTTTAGGGCTTGACGGCTTCTTTTACCTCTATCGCAATCTCGAGGACACGATAGAGCGCTTGGGGCGCTGGTATTACGGAGAGCTAAGTAAACCTCGTGGAGGAGCGGAGTTGTTGCTCGTCGCGGAAGGTGCACGCCAGACCTTCTTCGTCGACGGGCAGCGGATCCATTCCATCGAGGAAAACACGCTCTCCTCAGGCTACCTTGGATATGCCCTGGTCTCCGGAACAAACAAGGGCTTTGGGATCAGGTGCACCATGAGCGATGTCCAACTCTGGATCCTGAACCCAGACTAATACCCTCTGGGATCTGTCGGCTGCGGGACGAACCGGCGGTAACATCAACACCCCAAGGCGGGAGCCAGCCTAATCGATCGCGCCGTACTCGCGAGCCTCTTCGATGAAGGCGTGGCGCGACTCCTCGTCAGCGAGGACCTCCTCAGCGCCCTTCAGCTCGGTCCCTGTGACCTTCCGGACCAAGAGGGCGAACCCCACCAGGACCTCGCTTGTCTTGAATTCGCAATGTCCGTAGCGGCGTACAGGGATGTGAGCGAAAAGCGACTGCGACCCGCTGGCGGCCACCTTCGCTTTGTAGAGGTTGACTTGCCAGTAGGGTATGATCGGATCACCGGTGGTGTGCAGAGTCACAAGCGGCGAGACAAGTTCGCCCGAGGTCTGGTAATGAGCCTCGATCTCATCCAAGGCGGCCGGATCCGCCTCAAAGCGTTCGACCTGGCGATTCAGGCGCAGGTCGTCGCGTGAGCCGGTGTAGATGCGTCGAGCGTTGTCGAAGGGCAGTCCCCCGAGCTTGGCAACCCCGTCATTCGTGGCGAAGACGTTGTACCAAAGAAGGCCTGTGACGGTTTCATCTACCGAGGACGGGACCTTCGGGTCAATGGAGGCTCCTGTAACATGGATGAGCTGGGCGGCCGCCGCCTTCTTCTGCGAAATCGCCTCTGAGACAGCGGGTTCGTATACGCTATCCCACTGGTCGATTACTTCCGGGGGGATGTCCATCGGTCCGCCCGGGATCACGCCCGGAAAGAAGATGTCCCAGATGACGCGGAAGTCGCCCCAGTAGTCCACCTGCTGGCGAAAGTCGCCGATCGGTCCGCACAACGCCAGGCCGCCTTGGAAATCAATCGGATAGCCTTCCACGGCGAGCGTGGTGACGAGGCCGCCTTCCGAGGCGCCAACCAGGTAAACCGTGTCTGGCTCGGCGATTGCGCTCCCAAAAACCCCAACAAGATCGCGCACATCGTCGATCCCCTCGAGCACAGCCAGGCCGTTCGTGCTGTAGCTCGTCGTGGCGAAGGCGTAGCCCAGCGCGTTGACCAGGTCTGGGATGTAGGTCCCGTCCGTCAGCGTGAGGTCGGGGATCTGTATCGGCTCATTGAATGCAACGTAGCCGTGGGCGTAGATCACGAGGTCCCCATTCCAGGGTCGGTTCTCAGGCATGCAGATCAGGTAGAGAGCACCGGACGACTGCATGCCTTCCTGGCAGTTGTCCGATGTGGAGGGAGCCGGAGACCATGAAGGGAACGCGGTCTGCAACGCAAGGATAACCAGGAGAGCCGAACGGGCCAAGATTGACATGGCAACCTCCAATTCTGAGACTCGAACAAGCCTCTTCCTTGTTCGAGCACACCCCTGGATCGCACCAGTGATCACGCGAGCTTGTGGTTCCTGTGAAGCAGGAAGAAGGGCAGCGAGGACTCACCTGCCCGATGCCAACTATTGACACCTGTATAACTAATGTCCTATACTCTGGGCGGGAGGCCAGCGATGCGACCCTCCGGAAGCCCAGAGGAATTGGAACGTCGTCGAGTTCGTGCCATCCGGCTTCTCCTGCAGGGCCATCAGCCCTTCGAGGTGGCACGCCTAGTCGGGGTCGACCGGCGCAGTGTTCGGCGCTGGAATCGGGTCTACCGGGAAGCCGGAAACGATGGCCTGCGTGCGAAACCCGCTCCCGGCCGTCCCCCGAAGCTGGATGCCCGGGCCAAGAAACGCCTCGAGCGGGTCCTGCTCAAGGGCGCCAAGGCTGCCGGGTTCCCGACGGATCTGTGGACTTGCCCCCGCGTGGCCCAGCTCATCCGCGATGGCTTCGGCGTAACCTATCACGTGGATCATGTGGGGCGTCTCCTGCGCGATTTGGGTTGGAGCCCCCAGAAGCCACAGCGCCGGGCGGTTGAGCGGGACGAGGCCGAGATCCAACGCTGGGTCAAGGAGGAGTGGCCCCGCGTGAAAAAAAAGCCACCCGCCTGAGAGCCTGCTTCGTCTTCCTCGACGAATCCGGCCTTCTGATGGCCCCCTTTGTCCGACGAAGCTGGGCGCCCCGCGGCCATACTCCGCTCCTGTCTCAACGCATGCGCACCTACAGAGGGTCTCGATCATCGCCGCCCTGTGCGTGTCTCCCCGCCGCGATCGGGTCCACCTGTACTTCCGGCTCCATCCCCAAACCAATATCGCCACACCTCAGGTCCTCGACTTCTTGCGCCAGCTACGCCGGCAAGTCCGTTCCCCTCTGGTCCTGGTCTGGGACCGCCTCAGAGCTCATCGCAGCAGGGCTGCCTCCCAGTTCCTCGAGCGGGCCTCCACCCTGCACACCGTCTTGCTTCCAGCTTACGCTCCGGAGCTGAACCCGGTGGAGATGGTCTGGGGGTACTTGGAGACCAACCCGCTGGCCAACTTTGCATTCTTCGATCTTCCCACGTTGACGGCAACCACTCGTCATCATGGCCGCCGACTGCAGCGACGCCAGCTCCTGCTGCGCTCCTTCATCCGCCATAGCCCACTTCATCTTGCGTCTACGATAGGACCTTACTTATGCAGGTTTCAATAGTAGCTAGACGCATTCGATCCTTCCGAGCCAAACTGATCCGCCCAGGGACGGCGCTTCCATTGGCAGCGCCATGACAGGACACTGCGGCTTGCGTTCGCCTCGCTCAAGGCATCGGCGCCGCCGCCCGGAAGGATACCGGGTCCACACACGGCGACGGCGTCAGAAAGCCCTGCCAAGACCCCCTCCTCTAGCACCGATATCTCATCCGACCGCCGACCTTGTATACGGTACAGCTCCGCCAGGCGCAAGTAGCCCAACACTTCGCCCGGCTCGAGCCGGATGGCTTGGCGGTAGGCATCTTCAGCGCCTGCCCATTGCCCCTGAGTCCGACGCGTGTCGCCCAGGGCGATGAAGGCCGTCGATGTCTGAAAGAGTTCGACGGCCCGCTGGAGTTGAGCGGTCGCCTCGCGAGTCCGGCCCTCATCCATGTAGAGCTTGGCGAGCTGGACATAGCCGTCAAGTTCGCCTGGCGTAGCCTCAACCGTGTCGAGGTAGGCTTGCTCCGCACTGGAGAGTTGGGCCGACAGGCGATAAGACTGTCCCATGGCGACGTAGGGCAGCACCGAATCGGGATCAACCTGGACCGCTTCTTCAAAGTGGGCGAAGGCGTCCTCCACATCCCCTCCGGCCATGAAATCCAGCCCCGTCCGTGTGAGCTCTTTCACATCCCCCGAGGCGTTGGCCCTAGCCTCCTCAAGCGCCTGCTGAGCGGCCTGGACATTGACATTCAGGCGGCTCCAATCCCCGAGTGCCACGCGGGCCTCCCCCGAAGCGGGTGAGAGGCGGAGTGCCTCGTGAATCATCGTCCACGCGTCGCCTGATCTTCCCAAGGATTGTAGGGCTCCGCCAAGGCGCAGGTATCCGGTGATCTCGTCGGGGGCTACTTCAACCGCTCGTCGGTATTGCTTCTCGGCGCCCGCCCAGTCGGCCTCAAGACTGTACCAATCACCCAATGCTATGTAAGCCGCGCCAGAGGTTGGAGCCAGTTCAGCGGCCTTCTCATACATCGTCAAGGCATCCCCCCGCCGCCCGACCGCCTGGTAGAGATCGCCAAGGCTCGTGTACGCCAAAGGGTCAGCCGCAGCCACGGCGATGGCCTTAAGGTACGCTGCCTCGGCCGCGGCGAGATCGGCCCGCGAGCGCTTCCACTGCCCCAAAGAGACCTGAGCAAGGGCCGATCCGGGCGACATGCGTGGTGCCGTCTCGAACTCTGACGATGCAGACTCGAAATGCCCCTGCGTTTGATAGATCCCCCCGAGGCTGACATGAGCTTGCACCCCGGTCATGTCCGCCTCGATCGCCGCCCGATAGGCCTCCGTGGCCCCCTTCCAGTCGGCCAGAAGGGTGTACAGGTCACCCAGGGCAAGGTTAGCGGCAACGGAGGAGGGCGTGGCAGCCAGCGCCGTTTCATACTGTGCCTTGGCCTCGTTCATCCGACCGAGTGCAAGGAAGGTGTCTCCAAGCCTGAGATATCCGGGCGTCTCACCAGGCGCTGTCAGGATGGCCTGCCGATAAGCCAGTTCGGCCCCTTGCCAGTCTCCCGTCAGGCGCAACAGATCGCCGTGGGCGACGTAAGCGTGAACCAAGGTGAGGGGGGGTGTCGCCAGGGCATTCTCACTCTGTCTTTTCTCACCATACACAATGGCTGAGGATGGGCCTAACTCGAAAGCTCTCTGGATAGCAGCCTCGGCACCCTCAGTGTCACCCTGCATCTGGAGGGCGCCTCCGAGCGCCAAGAGCGCCTCGATCCTACTACGATCAACCTCCGCACCCTGTTCGTACACGTCCAATGCTTCGCTCCCTCGGCCCCTGGAATGCAGGAAATCACCCAGGGCAACATAGGCCGCTGGGTCGGATGGGGTCAAGGCTATTGCCTGTCGATATTCATCCTCGGCCGCCTCGAAACGGGCTGAACGTTCGTAGAGGGACCCCAGGTAGACATGAGCCAGTGACTGAGACCGGTCGGCCGCGGCCGCCTGGGAGTAGCTGCTTTCCGCGCCAGCCAGATCGCCGGAGGTTTCAAACACAGCCCCTAGGGTCAGGAGACCGGCCGCGTTGGAAGGCTTCAGGTTCACTGCCTGCTGGGCCGCCTTCAGGCCATCTTCAAGCTTGCCTTGTGTGGCAAGGTGACGGCTGGTCGCCATAGCCACATATTCAGAGGCCGGGATATGTGCAGCAGCTTCCTCAAGCGTTTGACGAGCATCGTCCGGTTGCATCTGACCAGACTGTGCGGCCGCCAGGCTGATGTAGCCCCACGGGCTGCCGGGATCGGTCTCGACCCCCTTCTGGTACTCCTCATAGGCGTATGCACTCTCTCCCATCAGACTGTAGAGAGTGCCCAGACTCACATGGGCCTCCGACGAGCACTCCGCCAGAGTCATCGCTTTGTGATAGGCGTCTTCGGCATCGGTCCGCTCGCCATGTTCAGCGACGAAGTCCGCCAGGTTCAGAATGGCCTGGCATGAACCGGGGGCAACCCGCGTCGCGTCGAGGAGTCCGATCCTGGCATCTACAAAGCGACCCTGAAGTTCCAATAGATGTGCGCGCGCCTCATAGACAAGAGGGTCGCTCGGATTCGCGGCCAGTGCCTTGTCGAACCATTCCTGTGCCCGGGGGATATTCCCCCGGCGGACTTCGATCCTGCCCGCCGAGAGGAGTCCTGTGCTCTGCGTCCCATCTAGCGTTGCCGCCGTCTGATACTCTTCGATGGCGCGCTCCGGTTGCCCCAGGCTATCGTAGAGTTGTCCTAAAGCGAGATGGGGCTCGGGCGAACTACGATCGGTCGCTATCGCCTGATTGAGTGCAACGATGGCCTCATCCCCGCGGGACCGGTCAACATAGAATCTACCGAGCGCCAACCAGGGCTGCATAGCCCCGGGCTCCGTGCTGAGTGCCCGTAAGTACGCTGCCTCCGCGTCCTCGAAGTGGCCAGAGAATGCACTCGCGTTCGCCAAGGTCATCCAGCTCGTGGCGCTCCCGGGAGCCAGGGCAGCCAAGTCCCGGGCCATAGCGAGGGCTTCGGCAGGCTGGCCCACGTCGATCGCAGTCGAGACTGCCTGAGCCAGCAGCTCCGCATCCCCAGGCGCCGCTCGAAGAGCATTTCGAACCTCCTGCATTGCACGTTGTGGGTCCCCGATCGATGCGAGGAGGTTCGCAAAACCCATCCTCAACTCCGTAGAGCCCGGAGCAACTCGCATGGCAGCCTGGTAGATCTGGAGAGCCAGATTGACGTCTCCCTGGTCAACCTGAAGTCGGGCCAGGGCCGCGTTCAACCCGGGGGAGGCCGGCATTAGCTCAAGCCCTCTCTTGATGATGCTGGCTGCCAGCCAAAACCTGCCGCGCTGAGCGTAGAAATGAGATGAGGCAAGGTAGCCATCATCCAACATCGGTTCTTGCCTGATCACCGCCTCGAAGGAAGCCTGCGCCCGATCGAACTCGCCGTTGCGGCTTTCCAGCTCGCCCAATGCAATCCCTGCCCTCCCTGAGATCGAAGGCGAGACCTGTTCCAACGCTTGTTGATAGAGAGCGGCTGCAGCACCGGTATCCCCTTGACGTTCACGCATGTTGCCCAAGCCGATGTAGCCGTCGACGAGATGGGGCATGACCCGGATCAACTCCTCGTAGACTCCTTCCTCCTGAGATTCTTGGTCGAGTCGGGCATAGATCAACCCCAGGGCCATACGTGTCAATACTCTTCCCGGGGCCAGGTTCAGGGCCATCTTGAACTCTCTGAGGGCTTCCTCCTGGTAACCCTGCGGCAGGAGTAGGCGCCCGAGGTCGGTGTGGTTCACGGCCATCCCTGGCTTCAGTTGGATGGCTGCACGGACAGAATCGGTGGCCTCCGAAGGCAGCCCCAGGTTCGCTTGGGCGGATCCTAATCCTCGGTATGCCGAAGGAGTCGCCGGTCGAACAGCCAGAGCTGTCCTGAAAGTCTGGACTGCTTGCTCAAGATCGCCCTGATCGAGTTGGTATTCCCCCAGTGCCACCAAAGGGCTAGGGGATGATGGGTCGTCACTGGCTGCACGACGAAAGGTATCCAGGGCAAGTTGCATCTTGCCCATGTCCGCGTAGATGTCGCCGAGCCCGATCGCCGTGTCACTGCTGTAGGGAGATGTCACCCTCGCAGTCAGGGCCCATCCGAGGGCCTTGCCCATTTCGCCTTGCTTTTGGGCGACCGTGGCGAGGCCGAGGTAAGCGGTGGGATCCAAGGGGCTGACCGCAATTGCATCTCTGTAGAACCGGTCGGCGGCGTCATCGTGCCCAAGTTGGTGGTTAACTTGCCCTAGGAAGACGGCCGCCGGTGCGTAGACCGGTTGCCACTGCCAGACTTGCAGACCCGAGGCGAGGCCAGCCTCGAAATCCCCGAGACCTAGCTCGAGTTGCGCAGATGCCAAGAGGGGTTTGGAGAAACCCAGTTTGTAGCCGATGAGCTGCTCGACTTCTTCCATTGCACTCTGATCACCAAATGCGAAACTGACTGCCATGGCCAAATCCGGGACAGCCTGGGACTGCGGGTCGCGGCTCACCGCCTTTCTCAGATTCTCCAGCGCACCCTCGGTATCCTGGTTATCGAGCGCCAGTGAGGCCCACGTAACAAACGGCAGAGCGCTCCAGAACTCCAGCCGATGGCTCTGTCCAGCAGCATCGGCTGCCGCTGCGCGATCACCCTGCTTCCGATACACCTCCGAGAGTGAGGCATAGGTGAGTACACTCTTGCGAATCGAGAGCGAGGCCTGAAATGCTGCCACGGCGTCACTTGGCCAGTTGGCGTCAGAGTAGATCATGCCGAGATCGTAGAAGTAGCTCGACGAGCCTGGAATCGAGTCGGCCGCGACAGCTCTCTGGTACCCTTGTCGCGCGTCCGCGTTGCGGCCGAGGAGCCGATAGGCATCCCCCAGCCGCTGCAAGGCCTCCGGATGCCAGGGGATTTGCGCCACAGCCGCCTCTTCCGCCTGGGCCATCCGCGTGTAATCGCCAATAAGCTGATAGGCCTCACCGAGCACAAGCCACACTTGGGCGTCCTCAGGGTCCGCATCGACGGCGGAAGCGTAAGCAGCAATACCCTGGTCGATTCGCCCGGCGGAAAGCTCACTTCGGCCTTCACCCACATGGGCAAGAAACCGATGCTGATCCCCGTCAGACTGCAGTTGCCGATAGGCCGCGATGGCTTCATCCAAATGCCCCTCTGCCCATAGAGTATTCGCCTCCACAAGCGCGTCTTGACCTTCCCACTTGACCAGTTTCCACCGTTGTGCGTCTGCCAGGTCCGCTGAAACTTCGGTTCCCGAGCCCGGCACCACTCGATAAATGAGATAGCGGTCCTGCTCCAACTCGAGCCGAAACAGGTGTGGCAGATGCCGGAGCTGAGAGGCAAGCGGGTGGTCCTCGCGGAGCAGGATTAGGCCTACGTTCCAGCGCGTGAGGATATCCATGAACTCCTGATCGACCACCTGTCCAGCCACAAACGCATACACGTCTGCGATCCGCTGTTCAGCCTCGGGGATGCGGCTTTCGGGAAAACGGTTAATGGTCGAAGTCAGGAAATACTCTACCGGATAGGCGTCGGGGGCACTGGTTGGGATACAAACGTTCATGTCCGGTGTGGAGAGGACAACTGTGCCTGTGCCGGCAAGCTGGGGGAGTTGGCTCAGAAGTGGTTGAAGGGTTCGACAACGGCTTATGAGAGGATCCTGTCGAAGCTCTTTCAGGACAGTCAGGCCATAAAGAAACCCTGGTGACAGGAGTATTGCTGTGAGTGCCAGCAAAGTGACTGGTAGGACATTGCCTATTCTCGGGGTTCGGATTCGCCGTCGTGCGATCTCGATTAGCTCCCATCCCGCCCAGCCAATGGTCATTGGACCGAGCAGGGAGAGGGGCCAGGCGAAACGATACAGAAGCCACGGGCTCGAGTGAGACCCGATGAATTGGACGAGCGGAGGGACGAGCAGCAGAAGCGGGTCAAAGATATACGTGCCGACGATCAACTCAATGGCAGGCCAATTGCGCGCCCTCGCCCAGAACAGAGGCAGAAGCAGTCCCGGAAGAAGGATGACCGGGGACAGGAAGATACGGGGGTGCACGATGTACGCGGCAGGGCCCAAGCCGTTTGCGATATACAGGCGGTAGTTGTTTAGAACAAGGTTAATGCGAGCCCAGAGTGACGGGTCGTGGGTATCGGTGAGTGAGTAGGCCACCACGGGAGCGTCTGGAGAAGCCTGCTGGATGGCTGGGATCACCACCCCCACCAGCGAGAAAATCGCCAGGAACATGAAAGGTCGCAGCACCGGCCAGTTGAGTCGGACCAACTCCTTGACGCTGGACCACCATAAGCTGGGGCGCAAATCCGTCCGCCAACGCCATGGCACGCGGGTGACCCGCAAATGGATCCCCTGAACGCTCCGCAGGATGTGAACCGCGCCGAGCCCACCGAGCGAAATGGCCAACAGGATGATCCCAATCGGGTGTGTGACGGCGAGCCCTAGAGTGAGAATGCCGGCCAGCCAGTAATAGCGACGACTCGGCGCGAAGAGATAGGCCATCGACCACGCCAGGGTGATCGGGTACAGAGCGTAACGTGCGACAAATTTGTCTTGGGCTGAGCGGGCGAACAATCCGAAGCCAATGGCGTCGGATTCGGATGTGAGGATGACGGCCAATAGACAGTACAAGACCGCGGTGAAGATCGCTTGATTCCGCCTACCGAACAGGCGTAGGGCAAGAGAATACACGCTGAAAATACTCAGAAGAACCAGCGGCGTCCGCAGCAACCAAAATGCCTGCTGCGGCGGGAGGCCGCTGATAAAGGCAATCACAGCCAGGATGAGGGGCCAGGTAGTGAAACTGCCGCGTGTGTTCGGCCGTATGCCAGCGTTGAAGATCGGCTCCAGGGCATTGATTCGTGGGACAACCATGTTGTCTTGCACGTAGCCGAGTTGCAGGTTATCGTCGAGTGCCACAGGGGCCCGAAATGAAATCCACGCCATCGCCACCAGCGCCAGAATCCCCACGGCGCTCAGCCCGATGTTCTGCGGGTCGCCAAGATCGACGCGACCATCGTCACTCATATTCTCGGAAGTCGAGGGGGCGCGCAGCTCACGGACGTAGGCAGCGAGGGCGACAAGGGAAGTGACCGCAGCGCCTCCTAGGAGGAGGACATTCAAATCGAAACGTGCGGCCAAGGCAATAGCTAGTCCAGGTACCGACCAAAGGGAAACCGAGGCCGCGAAGGAGGAAGGTAGACGAGTCCACCAGCTGCCTCCTACGCGCAGCAAACGCAGCAGCATGGCTCCCGGCAAACAAAAGATGGCGAGGGCCACACAGACGGCGAAAACCTGGTAAGGGTGGAGTTGCCAGCCAAGCGAGCCTTGAAGCACGGGAGGAACCAGACGGCGGACAACCGAGAAGACCAGGCCCAGACCCAGGATTACCCCCACTTCGGGGAACGCCCGTAATATGCGCAGGATGCGGGAGTTGGACACAGTCTATCCGACCTTCATTACCGGCCTCCGAGATGCTGGGTTACGGATGAGCCAGGGAGGTCCGCCGCCCAGTGCAAAGGTTCGCTCGACCGTTCGGCCGTCTTCGGTAGAAAGCAAGCTGCCAGGTCGTCTCCCGGGCAATCCAAACAACAGGCTCGGAGCCCGGCAGGGATGTGCGTAAATCAGCGACCGGCTCTAGAGATACCCCAGATCGGTCAAGCGTGAGATGATTTCTGCCTCGTCCTTATCAGAATAGGTCTCTGCATCGCCCGCGGCCTGCAGCTCGACTGAGACGCTCGTGGCGACTTCCTGTCCGGAGAAGGACTCACGGGTGAACGCTTGAAAGAGCACGCTGCCGTCCATGTTGGTTGGAACTGGATGGCCAAGCAGATGGAGCACGGTAGGAGCCACATCAACGATCTGAGATGGCTCGAGCATCCCCGGCGCCACTCCCTTTCCGGCTAGGAGGATCATTCCTTCCATCCTGTGATGACCGTTGAATAGCTGCGAACGGTCCATCAGACGATTCGAAGCGAACTCATGGCCACCCGAGCCCACATACCCCTCGTCGGTGGTGGTGAAAAACACGTCCGGTGCATGGTCGCCGAAGGGGCCCTCGTGGATCTCCTCGCGCATGTATACGTGGTCGACAACCGGGAAGCCGGTATCGCGGTCTCGCCAGTCCTTCAGCCGGGCAGCGATGGAATGGCGAAGCGCCTCATACTCCGAGCCGGGCGCTACGCAGCCCTGGGGTTCACGACCGCGAACGTTGATGTAGATCCCCGTTAGGTTCCCGCCCAGAGTGTAGGCGCGGGTTCGCGGCCAATCAATATCGCTCCACGACAGGAACGCGCGCTGGGGCACCGTCGTACGACCGCTCCGAGTCATGTCGGCCTTGATCTTGTCGGTCGCGCGGTCGAGGATGCCAAGGCCCAAACGGGAAAGGAGGTCCAGGGCATTGCCGGGTGTAAACCCAAGCCGGAACGCGGTGGACTTCAAGCGCGTGAAGAGGGATGGGCGGAAGTGCATGAAGCCTTCATGGACCAGCCAGTTGTTGAGATAAAGGAACTTGTAGAGCGGACCGGCACCGTGGTCCGACATAACAATCAAGGTTGTGTCTTCGTCCAGGGAATCCAACCAGGGTCCTAGGGCGCGGTCAATGTGGGCGTAAACATCCGGAATGGCGTCTGCGTAAGCGGCACGCTTGGAGCGGGCTGCCGGGGTGTCGTACTCGGGATGGGTCGGATCCATGTACTTCCAGCACTTGTGCTGGATGACGTCAGTCTCCATGAAGACCAGGATCATGAAATCGGGCCGATAGGTCTCCCAAAGATACTGGCCAGCGGACGCCCGCATGGGAATGGTCTTGTGCATCCCCGCGATCGAGCGGTCCAGGCTCTCTTTTGATCGCATGCCAAAGACCTTGTATCCCCCGATGGCGCGCTCAAGCTCGGACTTGAGCTCCTGAGGATAGGCGAAATCCGATTCGTCGGAGGGAGTGTCCATCCCCGAGAGCATGAAGCCGTTCAGCGGGGTCGGCGGATAAGTCTCGGGGACATTGATCACCCCCACAGTTCCCCCCCGATCGGAGATGATCTGCCAGACCGGTCTCCCGGCGCGGTTCCTGGCCCCGGTCGGGGCGACATCGTAGGAGTCCGGGTGGCGATAGATGTGGTCGAAAACGCCGTGTTTGGCTGGGACCATCCCCGTTGCAAGTGAGGACCAAGCCGCGGGTGAGAGCGGGGGGTTGACCGACCGCAGCACGCCCCGAGCGCCGCTTTTCATCAAGCGCCCGAGGTGAGGCAAACGACCTTCGATGGCCCATCTCTCAACCCACGGCAGGGGGGCCGAATCAAGCCCAATGATCAGGGCACGCCTAGGCATTCGAACCCTCCAATGAAGGCCGGATCAACAACTGCTTTAAGAACCAGAAGCGCGGCTGACGGCGATTGCGAAGCGAGATGCGCCTCTTCTCGGTGAATTTCGGGAAGTAGCCGACCAGGGCAGTGAAGAAGCCGAGCCACACAAAGAGCTCGAGGCCCAGGGCGCCCAGGATGAGTTGCGGGAACGAGAATCGCTCCGCGTACACCAGCGGTTTCAGCGCCCCCCCGAACAGGAGCATCGGCAGGCAAGCCAGCCACTCCAGCGTGTGCAGGTTCTTGTAGAATGCCAGGGCCTTGTTGCGCTGTAGCCGGATCAGACGGGCAGCCATCCTGCGGGTCAGTTTCATTTTGGAGTTGAATGGGTGGCGGTGAAAGTAAGCTGCGGCGGGCACGGCCAGAACTTTGTACCCGAGGCTGTTCACGCGCAGGCCGAAGTCGATTTCGTCGCAATCCAGAAAAAAGTCTCCATCCATCATGTAGTTCCCCAGCTCAGGAAGGATCGAGCGGTCGAAGGCTGCGCTTGCCCCGGCGACGTGCAGGGTCGGGACCGGGGCGGCGGACGTCGAGACCCAATGCGGTTCAACCAGCCCGAGCCTCGAGAGATCATGGTAAGCGGCGCGCGACGGCGTCTGGCGTGCGACGAGACCTCCTGCATATCCCGCGTCTCCGGGAATCACCATCGCGGCGTGGGTGACCTTCACTGCCGGGTCCTGATCCATGGGCCTCAGAAGAGCCGAAAGCCAGCCCCTGGGTACCACGGTATCGGAGCTGAGCATGACAATGCGCCTGGCGTGGGCAGCCTGCAGCCCACGATTCATCCCGGCCGGGTAGCCAAGGTTGGTGGAGGACTCGACAAGTTCGACAGTGGGGAACTCTCGTCGGATGATTTCCACTGTCCGGTCGCGCGAAGCGTTGTCGACCACGATCACCTCATACTCGCCCCGCGCGACATCCTGGTCAAAGACAGAAGCCAGGCAGTCACGAATCAACGTTTCCTCATTGAAGCTCACGACAATTATGGAAGCGCGCAAGCCAGAGGTCTCTTTCATGGGTTTCAAACGCCTTCGCCGCCTTCCTGCCGAAGGCGGCTTGGCCAGAAGGGCATCCGGTGGAATGCCCACACTGGCGTAAAGAAACCGGGGCGCGGAAGCGCTCTCGGTTTCTTGGCCTTGCCTGCCCGCAGCCCTTCCAGGCGAAGTTCAGCTTGCATAGCCCAGGTCGCGCAGCATCTCGGCGAGCGTTGCCTCTTCCTCAGGGGTGTAGCCTTCCTGGTTGTCGCCGGGCGCCTCTCCGGCTTGGCCAGCGAAGGCGACACGGCGCGAGGCGAGGTCGCCGGAAAATGCCTCACGCAAGACCGAGCCGTCCACGTCGACAGGAATGGGAACGCCCATGAGGTGGTAGATCGTGGGCGCCAGATCGAATAACCTCGCCTGAGTGATCGCCTTGTTGACCTGGATGTCTGGGCCTGAGAGCATGAAGATGCCATTCATCTTGTGGTGGGCGCGGGTACCGTACAGGTCTTCAAAGACCTTGTTGGAGCCGAAGTCGCTCAGGCCCATCGCCTTGTACTTCATGTCCGTCGTGAAGAAGAACAGATCAGGCGCGCGATCGGCGTGGCGGCCTTGCCAGACCTGCCCGCCTCGGATGATCTCCCCGATCACGGCCTCGCCTGTCTCAGGCTCCCGCAGCGCTCGCAACGCAGTCTCCAGTCGCACCAGAATCCGCTCGTACTCTGCGCCAGCATCCACACAACCCTGCGGCTCACGCCCCTTCAAATTGACAAACATCTGGCCGAAGTTCCCGACCGAGTAGACCGTGGTGCGGGACCAGTCGACATCGTCGAGGGAGAGGAAGGCCTTGCGCTGAGTCCTCTCCTGATTGTCCCGGCCCATCCTGATAACCAGACGAACGATCCCAAGCTTGGAGCCGATGGTCCACGCAGTTCGATAATGGTAGCCCAGCTGGAACGCAAGGTGGCGAAGCTGTGCTAAGGGCCTTCTCTTAATCTTTAGGTACCCCTCTCGCAACAGCCACGTGTTGAAGTTAATGTACTTTTTCAAAGGTCCGAAGCCATGATCGGACATGACCAGCACATAAGCGTCAGGCGGAACGCGCTGCAGCAGTTCCGGCAGTCGCTCGTCAATCCGACGGTAGTAGTCTCGGATCACTGATCCGTATTGTCGGGCGCCCTCAGCCGTGTGCTGAGGATGGCTCGAATCCATGTGATGCCAGAAACCGTGTTGGAGAACATCGCACCCCAGTATGTGAAGCATGAAGAAATCCCAGGGATGGGAGTCCATCAGATAGGTCGCGGCGTCAAGCTTGTTCTCAAGTATGGCAGATTCCTCACGCGCGAGCCGCCACGGGTCCGTCTGCACATACTTCTCGGTATGCTGCAGAAGATAACTCCCCAGCTTCTCGTGAAGCTCTTGCCCCAGTTCGGGCGGGTAAGTGAAGGCAACATCCTTGTGTCGGGGTGTGAGCAAACCGGTGACGATGAAGCCGTTCACCGCTTCAGGCGGCCACGTCAACGGAACCCCCAGCACCCCGACTCGCTTCCCGGCATGCGAGAGCACGCGCCAGATACTCTGTCCGTCCACGTCCTGGCGGCTGTTAAGCTCGAGCCTGTAGGACTTGCGATCGCGTCGGAAGAATTCCAACAAGCCGTGGTTGGCCGGGGACTTTCCAGTCATGAACGACGCCCAGGCCGGTCCGGTCAGGGGAGGAATCGTCGATTCAAGCGGCGCATGGACGCCTGCCTCGTAGAGCCGTTTCAAGTTGGGAAGCTGCCCAGCGTCCATCCAAGGCCCGAGCAGGTCGTACGTAGCGCCGTCCAGGGCAAGCACAAAGACACACGGGCCCGAGGTAGACTTCTCTGCCGGCATACTTGAACTCCAACTCCTAGATTCGCCGCGCGATCCCACAGTGCATCGCGCTAGTTCTCGCTTCAATTGCTGCGGAATCGCAGGACCGGTCTGTCTATCGCCCCCATCCATGGCGCTTGACCACCATCATACTGACGAAGAACGAGGCGAACATTGTCTGCGCACCGATGACGGAAAAGGTAAGTGCCAGGATAGATAGGCGAATTGAGTACAGAATCTCAAAGTCTCCACGCAGCCAAAAACCCACGATCGCCGCGTAGTTCAGCACTCCCATGAGGAGCATCAGCGCCCCGGCCAACAAGCCATGTTCCATGCGAAAGGCACGCGAGAAAAACGTCACCACGCGATCGCGCGATTGATCGATGTGGCTGCTTAGCGAATATACGCGGGCGAAAAAACCAAGGTTGATTACCTGAAACCCAAGAATGGCCAGCAGACTTCCCAGGAACATGTAGTGGATACCGAAAGTCATGCCTCCGAGACGGACGGGCCCGAGGGCCAGGGAGAACAGCGCCAGGAAACCGAGGGCCATCAGCACCGCGCCCGGCCAGAGGTAGAGGTGCGTCGGGCTGTAGAGCAGCATGAAGCGTAGATGCCGCCATCCGTCGCGGACCGATTGAAGCTTGGAGGCTCCCACGCGCGGATAGTAAGTAATGGGCACCTCAGTCATTCTCAGCCCGGACTTGGCGAGGTTGATCACCATTTCGGAAGCGAATTCCATGCCTCCGGTCTGCACATGCATGCGCTGGTAGGCCTCTTTGGTGAAGGCGCGCATGCCGCAATGAGCGTCCCCGATGCCTGTGTGAAAGAACAGATTGAGCAGGCCGGAAAGAACGGGATTGCCGATGTATCGATGGGACCAAGGCATCGCCCCTGGCAAGATCTTCCCTTTGAACCGATTGCCGATGACCGCATCGTAGCCGGCGCGCAGCGGGGCCAGGAATTGCGGGAGATCGGCGAAATCATAGGTGTCGTCCGAGTCGGCCATGAGAATGTAGCGTCCTCGCGCCGCCTCAAAGCCCTTCATATAGGCGCTCCCGTAGCCTGGCACAGGCTGATGGACTATACGCGCTCCAGCCTTCATGGCGATCTCGATCGACCCGTCCGTGGAACCGTTATCGGCAACAATCACTTCCCCGTGGACATTGCTGGCATTCAGGGCGGCGATGGCTTTCTCGACACACACCCCCACGGTTTTAGCCTCATTAAGGCAAGGCATGACAACTGAGACCTCGAACCCCTCGCCGCTCCTCGGTTGTGTCATTGCCGGGACGGTGGAGGCAAGCTTGGCCTCCACACGCCGATCCCCTTCAACTTGCACGTTTCCCATCGTCATACCCTCACAATATGTGATCCGAAGCTCACTTCTTGCTTGTGCAATTCCCCCCCGGGTGGGGAAGAAGTCCAGCACCGCACTTATCGAGCCTGGGTCTTCCCGAAGCCCACCCGAACGAATCTCGTGCCTTCCGCCTTCGTTCGAACATCACTCCCGCGTACCCAGCCCCCGAAGCGGGCTGACCGGCAGACGGACCGATTCGTGGACGATATCGCCTCTGTCCGCCGGTGAAGTTGAACCGTCCCTGAGGATGCCAGCCCCGACCCGCAATGTTTCAGCCACCCCCCTCGAAAAGATCCGCCCACGTCAGCATCGCCTTGCGCAACTTGCTCCAGTATTCCCCCTCCAGGCGAAGTCTGGTCGCCATTTCCTTGTAGCAGGAGGCAAATGTCGTCCTCGTCAATGTGACGCGGTCCACGGCTTGCCAGAACGATTCGTTCACCTCCAAGCCGGCGGCCTCTTTGCGCAGATTGGCCCAGACGTTCGACGCCCGCTGGTGAGACACGGCTGGTTCACCACTGTGGATCGCATAACCAAGGTGATCGCAGATCTTCTTGACCATGATCCCCGCCCAAATGTCGCCAAATCGGTCGTAGTCATAGTCTCTTCCCATCAAGAGGAAGTAGAAGGCAGGGACGACCTCCGGTCGGAATGCGACGTTCATTCCACACATCGGGAAATACAACCCAACCGGGATAGTCTGGTTCTCGAACTGAAACTCGCTTGGCCTGCGAGATTGAACCAACTGGGTCGGTGCGTCATAATCGGGGACTCCCCTCCACATGCCGTGGTTGAGCGCAACGGGCCATTGGCGACTGGAGCTGTAGTAAGGAACGCCCCGGGTGGCAATACCGGTTGCCGACTCCCGCCATGCTTCGCTCCTTCCCTCGCCACTCAACCGTTGCCAGTGCCTCTTCAGGAAGGTCTCTTCCGGGCCATCCATGGGATAGCAATCGTCATCCAGCGTGAGAATCATGTCGGGATGATCTTGGAAAGCCTTGAGGTAGCCATAGGAACGGATGCAATCCGTCCGCCGGGGGATGATCCAGCTGTCTTCCCCCAACTCACGCTCGATGTCCTCCCACGCATAGTGGGTAATGTGGGGTTGATCGGTCACCTCGAAGGTACGGACCGGATTATCTTCGACGATGATGATGTGCGCCTCGACGAGCTCGTCACCCCAGGCATCGAGGAATTCCCGCAGGCAGTCTTCGCGGATCGTCGGGACAACGACGGTAGCCTTCATCTGGCCTGAAATCCAATGCTAATCGGTCTCACTACTTCGGCTTCTTCAACTGCAACCCGTGCAGGCAGGTCGACAAGCGGATCTTCGGGCACCTCGACCTGCAGGCTGCCACGCATCCGGCTCACATCGGCCACGAACCTCACGACTTCCTCCGGGCGAGCGGGCGCGATCTCGATCTCGCTGTCCGAGCCGGCCTTCTGGATGATCCGCGCCGCTACGTCTTGCAGGGTAACCCCTATACCGCTCCCTACGTTGATCGGCGCGCTGAACGGCTCGAGGGCGAGACGCCACAATGCCTCGACCACGACTCTCACGGGGACGAAGTCGATCACCTGCTGGCCCCCATAGAGGACTAAAGGCAGTCCCTGAAGGGCCTGCTTGATAAAGGCAGGGATCACCCGCCCTTGGTCACCCGGACCGTAAACGTTTGTCAGGCGCGCTACTGACACGCGCATCCCATTCTCGGAATCGAACAGCCGGCAGTAGGCCTCGCTGGCGATCTTGCTGGCGCCGTAGGGGTTCTTGGCGATCAAGGGGGATTCCTCCGGCACCGGCACTCTAGATGGCTCGCCGTAGACCTCGCGCGAGGAGGTGAAGACGACGTGCCCGACGCCGGCACGTTGGCTGGCCCGTAAGACGTTGTAGGTCCCGGCGACATTGGAAGAGAAGGTGTAGTCCTGATCCCATACCGAATCCATCACTTGGGCTTGTCCAGCCAGATGGAAGACCAGCCGAACGTCCGTGAACAGGCGGTCAAGCCGTTCCGAATCGCGGATATCGCCTGTTATCGTCACCAGGCGCTCGTTCGGAGTCAACCCGTTCCAGTCTCCTCGACGCAGATTGTCGACTCCGACGATGACATCTCCAGTGTGCATCAGGAGGTAGCGCGTCAAGTGCTTACCGATAAATCCTGCGGCCCCAGTAACAATGATCATGGTCTCGTCAATCCCTCAGTCGTCCTCTCGCCGTTGGTTTGCCCCTGGCTACGTTCCATGGAGACTGTCATTGAATCAATCATCGGGGGTGCCCGGCTCGGAGATCAAGCCGCGCACCCCCGACGATACCGCTCAAGCCTACGGAGCCGCGGACCCCACAGCCGCTGCGGCGTCGATCCGCCCCCAACCATAGATGAAGTTGGGGTATACGTCATACACCCGGCCGTCGCAGGCATCCGGTCCAGGAGGTGCCCCCAGTCCCGTGACGGTGCTCGTGCGCAGGCCGTTATAGATCCTTACCAACCTGGCGTTCGGATTCGCTTCGAGAATCAGTGCAATCGTCCCGGAAGCATGCGGCGCGGCCATGGATGTCCCCGAGAACACGGCGTAGGACGAGTCGCCATTCCCAATTGACGAACGAATGGCATCGCCCGGAGCGGCGAAATCCGGTTTCAGCGCGCGGAAGGTACCAGACCCCTTGCTGCTGAAATCGGCCAACACGTCGTTGATGTCCGTGGCGCCGACACCTATCGTCAGGGAATAGTCGCCGGGTGAGCCGGAAGTATTACATTGGGGGCCGGAATTGCCGATGGAGAAAACAGGTATGATGCCGGCCGCGACCCAGGATCTGACATAGGACGTATACCAGTTGTCTCCGCCGCCGCCGCCCCAGGAGTTATTGACCACGTCCGGCGCCTTGCTGCAATCGGGATCGGTGCCGTCCACGCGGGTGGGGCAGGCGATCCATTGAGCCGAAGAGATCAGACTGAATTCGGTGCAGAAGATCGTGCCGCAGCCCTTAGCGGCGATCCACTTGGCGCCCGGCGCAACGCCGATGTCCTCACTGAACGGCCCGAGCCCATCGCCACCGACCATGGTACCCATGGTGTGGGTCCCATGATCGACGTTATCCGAAGGTGCGGGAAGCGCCATAGTTGGGTCCCACCAGTTGTAGTCATGGCTGAATGTGCCATCGCCATTGTTGCCCCGATACTGATTGACGAGCGCCTCATGCGTGTAACGCACACCGGTGTCGATATTGGCGACCACGACCCCCTGACCCGTGATCCCAGAGGCCCACACGTCGTCAGCGTTGATCTTCTGCACATTCCATTCGACCGCTTCGAGTCGACTCTCGCTCTCCTGGCGCGCAACCGGCAAGTGCAGCGGCACCTCCCGGTCGCCCCGGATGTAGGCCACGTCGTTTCGCTGAGCCAACGCCTGCACCAGCGCCAGGTTGGCGCCATAGACATAGAGGCTGTTGTTGATCCAGAAGGACTGGTAGCGAGAGCCCTGTCGATCGAGAAACCGGCTGATAGCTCTCTGGCTTGCAGCCGCGTGCGAGCTCAGAGTTGTGTAGACAAACTGCAACCGCTCTGTCCGATCCGTGATGCTCTCGGCTTTGTCCAAATCGGCGTCAGTTGACATCTTCACGAAGATGTTCGCCTCGCCACTGGCCGCGATCTGATCCAGAGCATGTCTATCAATGTTTCGGCTATTCAAAAGAGCCGATGCGACCGGTGTTGCCCCAGTCGTCCCCGGTACCGCGACCAACAGCAATGCCAATACAAGGGCGACTCGAGCGATCCTTCTTGTTCTCATGTTCGACTCCTTCTCTCTTGAGTTCGGGGTCCCGCTGTGGAGTTGAGATAGCTATCCAGATCTGCTAGTGGAATACGCGCTTCCGTTCGGCCTCAGCGTTTGATGGTGTCAATTGTGATTCTCCCTACCTCATGGCTCTTCTCCGGCCGATCGACGGGCCGGAGTGACGGAGGATTGGCCCGCAAGGTTGCGAAGCCTCACCTCCAAGCGACGAACACGGGTGCATCGCCGAGCGTGAGTTGAACCGAGCCGTTGCTCACAGCCAGCGTCTGGGCCCGACCGGCATAATCCGTGACTTCCGCTTGCGTTCTCCCAGGCGGGGCCGCGAGTGACAGCGTCTGCCCTCCTCCCTCCGTCCAGACGGCCTCCAAGCTGGGGGCGTTCCCGGCATCTTCGAAGACGTAGTGGAACAACGACGGCCCCGAGGCGAGGGCGGTCTTGAAGCGGTACCCGGCGCCTAAGGTCTCTGCGACCAGCTTGAACGTGCGGGCCGCCGGGCGTATGCTCCCGCCGTCACCGAACAGACCCAGCTTGTCCGGCGAGGGAGCCCGGGTCCCGATCGTATCCGCCGAGAACCACACCATCCCTTCAAGCCCCAGGGAGAGCCCAGTGATCAGCTTCTTGAAGACCGCCCTGGCGTGGGCCTCGCCCGCGGCGAATGCTGCGTCGGGGCCGCGCTGGCCGATTTCGTGTGTGATTACCCCCGGCGCATAACCTGCTCGCTGGGTCCGCAGTCGGATCCAGTCTACGACATAGCGCATCACCCGATAGTCCTCGTAGAAGTGGAAGTTGATCGCATCCACCGATCCGCCCATGTTCCCCAACATGACATTCACCCGGCGGCACTGCTCCTGGATCCTGGCGTCTTCCAAGGTCCGATCGAGGTCCGCCGCCGACTGGATGCGTAGGTTGCTCGTCTCCGCACTGTAATAGGCGATCATCATTTCGACCACCTGGTCGCGAGGCAGGAGCCCGGTCCTGAGATAGTCTTCGGCGATGCACAGACCCCACACAGTGCTCACGAACCCGCTGTCCGCCACGGTGACGTCGGGATCGGCGCTTTTGATCGCTTTGTAGGCAGTCTTGATCAGGCGGACATATTCGTCGGCGGTCCCGCCCCAGAAGATCGCCGAGTTGGCTTCGTTCTCGATGACCACATAATCGAAGTGGCCGCGATAATGGCTGAAGAACTGAAAGACGAAGTTGTAGTAACTGGGGCTATAGCCGAACTGATCACTCCAGACGGTGCTCAGGTCGTCCGGTGGATAGGAGCGACTGTTGTCGCCGGCCCGATTGTCGTTCATCCACCCCTGTCCAACCGAGAGGACAGGGAAAAGCCGCAGCCCGGCATTCTCAATGAGGGCGATCTTCCGGTCGTTGTCGGTGTTGAACGAAAGCTCACCGGCGCGGGCTTCGGAAACCCCCCATCTCAGATTGATGCGCATGTAGCGCCCGCCGGAGTCGGCGACCAGCGCGATCGTCTGATCCTCCGAGAGGTATCTCACCCCACCCGCCACCACGGCGAGCATGCCGAAGGCGGGTGGGGGCGCGCCGGAGTAGGCGATCTCCGCCGTAGGTCCCGGCACTTGTCCCGCAGAGGAGGTCGGAATCTCCCCACTCACGACTCCAGGCGCCGGGGTGGTGACCTGCCGCTCCTCCGCTCGGGCCGTCGCTCTGGCCTGGATGCGACGCCGAACGACGGCACAGCCCGATGCCTGCCCCAGGATGACGCTGAGGCCGAGCATAGTCAAGACGAAGCGGTAGCTCCTAGGCATTTCGCCCCTCTCCAAATGGCATCCTGGGTAGATTCATGGCAGCTCCATGCTGTATTCCAATCGCACGCTTCCAGCTTGGTCTTTTGCCTGCAGTGTCATTTTGTCGACGCCTGTGGTCTCGTCGTGCTCAACAATGACCAGACCGTAGCCCGAGCGGTCGGAGCCGACAAGTACACCCTCGCTCCACTCGCCACAATACCCGCCGGTGCAATCGGACGGGCCGCTGATGTTCGTGGGCGGGACGCTCAACTCGGGGAAGAATGAGTTGGTCCCATCGTCGATCGCGCCTGCAGAGTGCAAATCGCCTGAGAGTATGACGACCCCGGTGATTCCATTCTGGTGGATGAATTCCACCAAAGCCGCCTGCTCGTTCCGGAAGAGGTACCAGCTATCCACCTTTTTGCTGTTGGGATTCCAGACCGAGGAAGAGATGAGAACCTTCCAACGGGCAGTGGAGGCAATCAGAGCAGCTTGCAGCCAGTCTCTCTGCCCAGCGGCGATAGCGGCGCCATCGAGCATCGATTTGTCCGCCGTATCGGGCTCGTCGTCGGGATCACGCTGCGAGCGCAAGTCGAGCACAAACACTTCGACCTGAGCATAGAGGAAGCTATACCAGAATCCGCCGTCAGCGTTTGGCAGCGAAAACGTGGGATAGTATTCGCGGAAAGCCTGAGTCGCCAGCGACTTCCAGGGAGCCGTACGATCGGCGTTGTTGTCACCAAAGTCATGGTCGTCCCATATATGGTACAAGGGAAAACTGGAGGCGATTGCGGCAGCAAACTCCTGCCCAGAGGCGGTTCGACCAAGTACGTCGCGATGCATCGCACGCCAGTTCTCGATGCTGACCGTGGACCCACCCCGGGGGTTGCCGGGGTCCCGATGGTCAAAGTCGCCGATTTGCAGAACAAATGCCGGGCCGTCGTTTGCAGCGCTGGAATAGGCAGGGGCCGCAAGGCCAGATCTACTGATGAGGTCCGCGAATACGGCAAAGCGGAAGTCGATGACGGACTTTCTCGGGGGAGCGGTAGTGAAGTGCGGCATAACGGGAGAGGGCACCACCCTCCAGCCAACCACGATTCGATAGTAGTATGTTGTGGCCGGTTGAAGGTCGGTTAGGGGAATATGAGCGGTGTAATCGCGCGCCGCATGGGCATCGACTCTGGGGGAGCGGTGGACGTTGACTGAAAATGCGGGATCGGTCGAATACACCGCCAGAACGGAGGCATCGCCCCGGGTCCGGACAAAGACAATCGCGCTCGTCTCGTCCACCGCGCTAACGATCGGACCGAGCGTAATGGCGGTCCGCTCCGATGACTGAAGCCGGGCCAAGGAAGGACTCGCAGGGGCAACTGAGACGAACGGCAACATCACTAGAGGGAATCCGACCAGGGCGAAGCCTGCGATTGTTCTGAGCATGTAAGATCGATCTCCAATTCCGTTCGGAATTCAGCCCAGGTAGCCGAGATCCCGCAACCGCTCCTTGACCGCTTGCTCATCCTCTTCTGTATAACCCGGCTCCGACTCCGATCGAAAGGGCTTCGCCGGGCTGTAGTCCAGCTGACCGGAGGAGAAACGATCGTCATCCATTGCCTGGACGATGACTTTCCCATCCATGTCATCCGGGATGGGCACACCCATCCTATAGAAGATCGTCGGCGCGATGTCGAAGATACGGATCGGCGGGATCTGCACTCCGCGTTTCACCCCCGGCCCGCGCATAATGAAAATGCCTTCCACACGGTGGGTTCCCGAGATGGCCAAATCGGAGGCGAACAAAGCGCCGGCGCGAAAGTCCACCCCGGCGTCCGCAGTGCGCAAATCGGCCGGCACGCAAAGCAGATCCGGCATGTCCACGAGTCGTGGGCCTGTGTAGAGCTCTTCCTTCCGGTAGATCTTGGCATAGTGTGGCTTCCCGGTCTGAGGATCCACCACGCTCGAGAAGCCATCGATGAGATTTTGGCGCAACGCCTCATAATCGGAAGGCTCGACGATCCCCATTGGCTCTCGGCCGCGCAAGTTGATGTAGATCTGAGCGCAGACGAAGCCAGTCGCCACAGCCCGGGTGCGTGACCAGTCAATGTCGGCTTCGGACAGGAAGATCTTCCGCAACGGGGACCGGCTGCCCTGGCGGCCAGGGTCAAGCCTTCGCCGCAGTCTATCCGACCGGCCAAGATAGGCCATGAGCTGTTTCCCGAGTGGATAGATATTGCGCGGGGTGAAGCCAACCCGAAATAGCGCTTGCTTCAGTAAGGACGTCCCGCTGCGCTTCAGTTTGAGATAACCCAACTGCATCAGCCGGTTGTTGGGGAGAAAGAACCGCTCGATTGGACCAAAACCGTGGTCGGACATCACGATCAGCGTGTCACCGGGGCCCAGGTGTTGAGTAAGGGACACCACTGCCTCATCCGCAGCATTGTAGATGCTCAGCAGACTGTCTCCAAGCCTGGCAGCCTCCGCCGGATCGTGACGGCTGTGGCTGCTGTCCATGAAGTGCCAGTATTTGTGGGCGCCCTCGTCTGTCGGGCCCAGGACCAGGATAAAGAAGTCCCACTCGCGGGTTCGCAGGAGGTGGTCCGCCGCCTTTGTATGCTGGCGGATGTTGGCTATCATGGCTGACAGAAACTTCTCTTCCCGGCCGTGCGCATAACTGCCCTGAGGGTAGATCCGGTACTGGCCAACCGCTTCGTCGAGTTCGGACTTCAGCTCCGGCGGGAAGGTGAAATCCTGGACTTCGGGTGGCGTCAGCAGCCCGCTGACCATCACCCCATTGACCTTCTCGACGGGATATGTAACCGGGACGTTCATTACAATGACCTTCCGGTCTCGGTCAGACAGGTAGCTCCAGATCGTATCCCCCTGGATAGAACGCGAATCAATCGGGACCTGATCGAGGCGACCGGCCTCATTCCGCTGTAGCCACCACACGCACCCGTGCTTTCCCGCGTTCTTGCCGGTCATGAATGCCGGCCAATTGGGGACAGACGATGGCGGGAGTTCGGACTGCATCTCGGCTGACGCCCCTTCGGCGACCAATTGCGCCAGATGGGCCAAATCCCCGGATCGCATCCATGGCCGGATGAGGTCCCAGGTGGCACCGTCCAGAGCAATCACCATCACTCGTCCTCGGCCGCCGTCAGTCACCCATACACCCCAGCATGGCCACTCGCCAGATACCCGGCGTGACACTCACACCTGCCAAGAAATGAGCCATCCATCGTTGATCTGGCATGTGTTCGCGTGTGATCATTGATCGCAGTTCCTCCCCTTGCACGGACTACTCCGGCGGCCGGCTGAGTACGCCAACCGAAACCAAGCCGCGTTGGACCTCCTCGTCCCGCTGGTTAAGCACTACCAACCGCAGAGCGACCTTTCCGCCGCGCAGGCGAGGCACGGGCTCAAGCGCAGCGACCTCGATCAGAACCCGCAGCGTATCTCCGATGCAAACCGGTTTGAGGAATCTCCACTCGTCAATGCCATATGCGGCAATCGCTGTTCCATCCAGAATGCCGAGCCGCGCAGCCAGACCACTGGCGAGCGCAAACCCCAAGACTCCGTGCGCGATCCGCTCCCCAAACATGCTCTTCGCGGCGAAGGCTGCGTCGGTGTGGAGTGGATTCCAGTCTCCTGTTATCCCCGCGAAGTTGACTAGATCCGTTTCCGTGACTGTCCTTGCGGCCGTCATCAGGCGAAGGCCAGTCCGGAATTCCTCGAAGTACATGCCGGGCCTTGGCAAGATCGTATCCAAGCTATACGAACCCATCGACACCTCCTCCAGCCTCCATCGGCAGCCTCGCTAGATCGGGTGAGCTGAATCGCGGTCCCAGAGTCTCCTCGAAACGCAGCAGCCGAGCCCTCAATTGCTGAACGCCGATCTGCGTGAGATAGCCCAGAAGGCCACCGCGCTGGGAAGGGAAATCAAAAGCCCCGTCAATCGCACAGCCTGCGGTCCTCCAATCGGGGATCACTCCTTCCGCGATACAGTGCGCCAACTCATTCAGCATCATGCCCACAGTCCGATCAACGATCTCCTCGTCCGTTGGCATCATTGATCCGGGCGATCGAATCAAGTCCACCATGGCCTGATTGACTGTCCAACCACTTTCGCCACGCCGGTAGAAACCCTGACCCGAAGGGTGGCCGAGATATCCCGACCGAATTCCCGGCTCAAGAAGCGCCAGCCCATCGAGCCGTACCCCTTGGAATGGACGCAAGAAGCCATGTAGGCCGCCAGCGTTCCGCAAGCCAAGGGTGTCCATCAACCGGCAGGGACCCATCGGCCAGCCAAAAGCCTCCAACTCTCCGTCCACTTTCGTGGGGGACGCGCCGTCGCGTACAAGGTAGATGCTTTCGCTGAGGTAGGCCAGCAAGGCGCGCGTCGTAACGAACCCTGGGCGATCCGGGACAATGAAAGCAGTTTTGCCCTGGCATTTCAGCAGAGTGTGAATGCGACGGACCGCTCTCGAGTCGACGAAATCAGGGACGGCCATCTCTACCATCGTCCGCTGATGAGCTGGCCAGATGTAGTGAGTAACGATCATCCGATCAGGCCTCCGCAGGCCTTCGGCAAGCATCCTGGCGGGAATGGATGAAGTCGAACTGGCGAAAACGCATTCGGCTTCAACCAACGCCTCGGCTTCGGCGAGCACGCGGCGTTTCGACATGACGTCCTCATGGATAGCTTCGATGACGATTTCGGACTGCGCAAGATCGGGATAATCTTGCGTGATCCGGACGCGGGCCAACGCAGTCTGCGCTTCGTCCTCGGTCTGTCGGCCGCGCTGGACCTCCCGCGCGTGCGAGGCAGCCAGAGCGTCTCGGGCCCGTGCAAGACGGCCCGCACCCGGCCTCACCTTCAGGACGGTCTCGAGGCCGACGAGACCGTTCAAATGGGCCAGACTTACCCCCATCCGCCCTGCGCCGATTACCCCGACCTTAAAGGGCATACGGGTCCTTCGTGTTTGACCGGTCCGCCTGCCGGGAAGTCGGCGCCTCCCCAGGCAAACGACGCCGACGGATAGGTCGCGCCGGTATCCCGGCGGCGATCGAGTAGGCCGGGATGTCTCGGGTCACCACCGAATTGGCACCCACGATGGCTCCTCTCCCAATGGTGACCCCAGGCATCACGTACACTCCGCTCCCGAGCCATGCGTCATCTTCGACCACGATCGGCGCAACCTCGAGACCTTGAAGCCGGACGGGTGCCTCTGGATCCTCATAGACGTGGTTGACGGTGTTGAGAATGCAGCGATGAGTCACTGCGGCCCAGGCGCCGATCTTGATTCCCCCGGTGGCGTTCAGAAAAGTGTAATGCCCAGCCGCTCCCCAATCTCCGATATCCAGGTTTTCCGGAGAGGTGATACGGACGTGCTCACCGAAGAAGACCGGCCGTCCGGCGCGCTTGAGGAACGGCCGATAAGCCAGGCCCCGCAGGACCGATCCCGCGCGACCCGGAATCCAGCCAAAAAGGGCGATGTACCATTGCCACATCTCGATCGAGAGCAAGGCACGGATATCCCGCCGCTGTTCGCGCGACATGAACAAACGGTCCGGATTTCGGCCTTCGGCCACCGGCAGACTCAGGACTTCCTCGGGTAGGTGCAACTCATTCTTGGCTTGCGCGTCTGAACCCATCTGGCCTCACAACGATCCCAGGGCCGGCGGCTGAACGGTGTCCTTCCAATAGGGCCGAAACCGCTCGCCGTAACGCCCTTCCCAGTCGACAAGCGTGCCGACAAACGTCTCCCAGCCGATCTCTCGAAGATAGCCGAGCATCCCGCCGCCATGACGCGTCGGAAAGGCCAAGCCGATGGTGGCGCCGAGTTCCACGTCCTGCCAGGCGGCGACGACACCTTCCGCCAGGCAATGCGCGGCTTCATGGATCATCATGTGCGTCGGTCGCAAGGCCCACTCGTCGGGGCAGGTCGGAAGCCGATCGCCTTTCGGGAACAGGGCTTTTGCCGCCGGGTTCGGGCCCTCGCGGTCTCCGTCGTAGAGATAGAACCCCGAACCGTAGCGGCGACCGCCATGCCCGGCCCGGATCAGCTTTCGCAGCACACGGATACCTTCTCCACGCTCTCCCATCACCGGTATCATCGAGTCATACACCTCCGCCAGCGTCTCGAAGGTCAGGAGATCCATGAGATGGAAGGCACCCATCGGCCAGCCGAAGGCCTTGAGGGCACAATCGATCTCCTCAATGGGTACCCCTTGTTCCGCCACACGAATGGCCTCGCTGAAGAACGCGAAGATGCTGCGCGTGGTGAGAAACCCTGGGCTATCGGTCACCGGCAGGACCTGAATATCCTGGACCCGAGCCAATCTATGAGCCAAGCGCAAGGTGGATCCGTCGGTGGCGGCATGGGGGGCAATCTCAACCAGACGCCTCCGATGCGCGGGCCAGAAGTAGTGCATCCCCACGAAGCATTCCGGACGGGCCAGGCCTACCGCAAGCGCGCCTATACTCAAAGCGGAAGTACTGCTGGCAAGAACCTGGCCTGGCCCGAGCATCTCCTCCGCCTCAGAAAGAACCCGGCGCTTCACTGCCATCTTCTCTGGAACACACTCCAGCACGATCTCACAGTCCGCTAGAGCCGAGTAGTCCGAAGACACGAGAAGTCGCGCCAGGCATGCGGCCAGGTAGTCCTCCTTCGTCCGGCCCGCTTCGACCTCATGCTCAATCGAGAGGCGCAGCCTTTCCTGGCACCGCTCCACAGCCCCGGGAACAGGGCGCACCTTGAGAACGCTGTCAACCCCGGCCACGGCGGTCAGATGCCCGATGCTTGTGCCCAGCATTCCGCCGCCTATGATCCCAACGCGTCGTAGTGTCGTAATCAAGACCTACCCCGCCGGCACCCAAGCAAACGGCGAACGCGGCGAAGGTGCCATACGCAATCCGGCCGGTGGTGTTGACCAGATGAAAGGATGTGTTCCCTAGGTCTCACTCGAGGCGTCGTCCCTCCAGGGCTCACTTCCTGTTCCGCCGGTTGTCGTCCCAGGTCATCGCAAGTGCTCCCCATGGCATACCCGCGCCGATCGCGGTCAACACCAGTGTCTATCCGTCTTAGAACACTCCCTCACGCTTAGCCTGATCTAGGGCGATTGGGATCGTCGCGCCTGAGTGTTCCCCGTGTGATCGATCCACAGGCAGAAGCTTCCAACGGCTGACCCATTGCCTTGGCGGCGTCCTCAATGATATTCCGGCCAGTCTGATGATGAGGAATGTACCAGTCTATCTGGTCCGCCGGCCAGCCCGCTTTCTCCCTCACGCTGCGCGCCGACTCGGCCACTCTCTCGATCGCGAAGGAGTAAACCGACTTGTAGGCCAGGCGGATATGGTGATCTCGGCCGTCGAGCAGCATCTGGCTTGGTGGGAATTTCGTGCCGTTTCCAGGTACCGTGGCCCAATCGCCGATGCTCGCGTCGGCCCCGGTGAAGAACGCCTGGATCCCATTTGCAGGATCGTCGCCCGGGCGGAGAATTGCCGCGCAGGCGCCGTCCATCAGCTGGAATGGGCCCATCTCCCGTGCGAAATCGGTCATCGCCTTCTCAACCGCTTCGATCGGTGCGCCATCGGCAACCAGGGCGACGGCCTCGTTGATGTAGAGGATCAAGATTCGCGTGGCAAAGAAACCTGTCAAGTCCTTGACCAGAAGCAGCGTCTTCCCTTGCCAGCGGATCATAGCCAGGGTCCGTTCGATTGTCCTGCGAGCCGTCCCCGGGGTGAAGGCAATCTCGACAAGCTTGGAGCGGTGCACTGGCCAAAAGTAATGCATTCCGACAACGTTGGCTCGCCGGCGCGATCCCACCGCGAGCATGGCGATCGGGATCGAAGATGTGTTCGTGCCAAAGATACAGTCATCGCCGGTGTTCGCTTCGACCGCTCGGAGCACACCTAGCTTGACTTCTAGATTCTCGGGGACCAAGTCGATGACAAACTCCGCCCCAGCCAGACCCGCGTGATCCGCTGTGACGTGGATCCTCTCCATTCCAGCCTCGGCCGGGCTGATCCGGCCGCGTTTGACATCGTGCTGGTAGCAGTGCCGCATCATCCCGGCGGCGCGTTCAACCCCACCCGGACGCAGAGCTACGATAACGGTCTCAACTCCGAGGCTTGACAGGAGCTGAGCGATGCCCGATCCGATCGCGCCCGCCCCGATGATGTCGATCCTGGAGTATTCTGTGTTTTGATCGGCCATCCGATCTCCAATCCAACCGTCTCAGAACGGAAGGAAGAAACCTCCATCAATGGCAATCGTTTGTCCACAGATCATCGAAGTCTCATCTCGGCAAAGGAAAGCCACCAACGCCGCGACTTCCTCAGGGGTTACGGTGCGCCCCCGCGGGGTTCGTGCCACATAAGCGTCGATCTGCTCTTGGCCGATGTACCTTCGCAAAGCATCGGTGTCGCAAATCCCCGGCGAGACAGCATTGACAACGATGTTGTCGGAAGCCAATTCCACGGCCAGGTAGCGCACCACGGCATCCAAGGCGGCCTTTGACGCCCCGACGGTGATGTAGCCTGGGAACGTCCGCAGGACCCCCGGGCTGGTCAGGACAACAATTCGCCCTCCGCCGCGCGACTTCATCAGCGGCGCCGCCTTCTGCCCGCACAGGAACGTGCTGAGTGTATTGACCTGCAAAGCCAGGTTCAGCGCTTTCGGCGAGATATCGGCCAAGTAGCCGAAACGCCCGGCCGCCGCATTGCAGACCAACAGATCAACACCCTCGAGGGCCTGGACGGCCGATTCGAACAGCATTGCCACTTGATCCACATTTCCCACATCGGCACGAACTACCAATGCCCGCCGGCCATAGCCTTCCACACCCGCAGCGGTCTCGGCTGCGGCGTCCGCATCGCGCCGGTAGTTCACTACGACATCCGCTCCCCCACGCGCCAGCTCTAGCGCAACAGCCCGGCCGATGCCTCGCGAGGCCCCAGTCACAAGGGCCACTTTGTCTACAAACGGCGCCTGGCTAGCTATCATCACCTTGTACCAGGGGTTGACTTACCTCGCATCAACCCATCTCCATACCAACGGAAGCACAGTGCCCCCCACGTCATTCCCGCACCCATCGTCGGCATCATGATGATGTCGCCGTCATCGAGGAGACCGGCGCGGTTTGCTTCATCAAGCGCGATCGGGATGGATGCGCCCGAAGTATTGCCGGTGTGGTCGACATTGACGAAGAATTTCTCTTCGGGCTGCACCAGGCGGCGTGCGACATCCATAAGAATGTTGCGCCCGGTCTGGTGGGGAACGAACCAGTCTACCTGGTCCAACGTGATCCCCGCTCGCTCGGCCGCAATCTGGCTGGCCGACGCCATCTTCTCGACCGCGAACGGGTAGATGCTCTTGTAGTCCAGTTGCAAGTACTGCAGGCGCTTCTCCAGCGTCTCGCGGTCAATCGGCATTTTCGTCGCGCCTGCGGGTACCAGCGTCCAATCGCCGATGCTTCCGTCTGACTCGGAATACCACGAAAGCAAACCGTAGGTATCATCAGGACGGCTCTGCAGGACGATCGCGCCCGCCCCGTCCCCGAAAACGCTCTGAAGCATGAAACGCTCCGGGTCGAGAATAAAGGATGACGCCTCAGCACTGATGACCAAAATGGTCTTGCAGCCTGTAAAATCCATGAGGGATGCGCCGACGACGACGGCGTCGAGGAATCCCGAACATGCGTGCTCTAGCTGGAAGAACTTCGAGCGGGAGCCGAGATTGCTCTGAACGCGGCTGGCCGACATCGGGAGGCGATTGTCAGACGTGACCGTCGACATGACAATGAGGTCAATGTCCGTCACGCCCAGTCCGGCGCTCTCGAGGGCGCATGTCGCAGCCCGCGTGCCCATGTCGGATGTGCCTTCACCGCGCCGTACCCGGTGCCGCTCGCGCACCCCAGTGCGCTTCATGACCCAGTCGTCCAGGGAGCTACCCGCGCGACCGCGGTCATAATCCTTGCTCATTCGCTCGATATCGTCATTGGTGAGCGTCCACTCGGGGAGATCGCTGCCCGTGCCTATGATCACCTTGCTCATCCTACACCTTCCCCCTGACCCGCTCGCCGGGAGGGCATCCTCTCATCCTGACGAAAGTCGCGGATGACTCTGGTAGGGACACCTCCGACCAATGTACAAGGCGGCACATCCCTGGTCACGACGGCTCTCGCGGCGACCATTGAATGAGTCCCGGCGCGCACCCCGGGCAGAAGAGTACATCCGGCTCCGATCCACACACTCGACTCGATTACGACCGGAGCAGTGTCAAGGCGATGAGCCTGGGCACCCAGAGAAAAGTCGGGTGTCTCGAAGGCATGGTTGACCGCAATCACTTGACTGAATGAGCCTATGCCGAAGTGGTCGCCCAGATTGGCTCCGCCCGGCGCGTTGATGACGCCAAAGCGGGAGAGTACGCTCAGGTCCCCCTTCTGGAACCGGTTCGGGGGCCGCACACTGCAGAACTCGGCAAACTGGCACCCGCGACCGGTTCTTTGCAGAAACGGTCGGCAAAACATCCACCGTACGACCCAGCCGACATGCCCCGGGAACCAGTAAGACATCGCTTGGTACCACGCCCAGGCTTCATAAAAAGCCAATCGCGTCACCGCGCGTCGTTTCGCCTCCGACAGCAAACCGGGGTGCGGCAACAGCCGTTCGTCGATAACGCTCTTGATCGCTGGCGCTTTCACCGCATTCGGCGCAGAGCCTGAGAGCAGTTCGGCGTAATCCGGCATTTCAGTAGTGTCCTCCAGAAATCGGACCGCTAATGGAACAGCCGTCTGTAGCCACCGTCAATCTCCACAATCTGGCCATTGATTTGATGGGCCTCATCGGAACACAAGAACGCAACCAGATGCGCCACGTCCTCTTCAGTGGTCACCCTGCCCGACGGTGTGAGTTCTTTCGCCCGCTCGAGCATCTCCGGCCCGATCTGGAAATAGGCCAACGCGTCGGTATCGACCATGCCCGGCGAGACGGCGTTGACGATTATGTTGTGCGGTCCGAATTCCACAGCCAGGTAAACCGTCAGCGCATTGATCGCCGCCTTCGATGCAGCAACCGAACCGTATAGGCGCCCAGCTTGCTCGGTCAGGGCTCGGGTTGTCAACGCCACAATCCTGCCCCCGCCGCGCGCTTTGAGCATCGGAAATGCGGCCTGTGCACACAGCAGATACGAGCGAGCATTGACATTCATCGCCAGATCCCACGCCTTCAGGGTGGTCTCCTGAAGCGGATTCTGGATCCCTGCAGCTGCGTTGCAGATGAGGAAATCCAGGCCATCAAAGTTGTGGCCGATTTCCTCGAACATGCGCTCGATTTCTTCGGGCTGACCGACGTCAGCCCGAAGCGGCAATGCATGGCACCCCATTGATTCGATTAGCGCCGCAGCCTTCTCCGCCTCTTCAGCATGCTTGCGATAATTGACCACGATATCTGCCCCCTCATCCGCCAGCCGTAACGCTATTGCCCTTCCGATCCCGCGCGCGCTTCCGGTCACAAGGGCGACCTTACCAGCGAACCTGGCATCGACCGACGTCATCGTGTCTTAATCCGGACGTCGCCGGCCAACTTTGGCGAGGAGCGATAGTCCCTCCAGACCAGGGACAACGCTCCCCAAGCCAGTCCGGCGCCAATCGCCGGCATGACCAACTTGTCGCCGTCCTTCAGCCTTCCAGAACGGTTAGCCATGTCCAGGGCGATCGGGATGGAAGCTCCCGACGTATTGCCTGTCTCGCTAATGACGATGATGAATTTGTCTTCCGGCTGCTGGATCTTCTGAGCCGCTTCGAGAATGATGTTGCGTCCCGCCTGATGAGGGACGAACACATCGACATCATCCAGGGTCCAGTCGGCTCTTTCGGCAGCGATTCGCATCGAATCGGCCATCTTCTCCACAGCCAGCGGATAGATCTCTTTGTGGGCCCATTTGCCGTACTGCAGGTTCTCCCGAAGGACTTGTGCACTGATCGGTTGTTTCGTGCCTCCGCCGGGGACCCAGGTGAGCAATCCCTTGCTGCCGTCCCCGGCACTGTAGTGGGATCGTATGCCGTAGGCTGAGTTCGCCTCGCGTCGGAATATCGCCGCCCCTGCCCCGTCCCCGAAGATGCTCCAACCCATGAAGTCGTCTGGGGCGAAATACTGAGAATGGGCGTCAGAGCTGATGGCCAGGGCCACTTCGAAATCCATGTACTCGAGGAGGGCCGCGGTAGTGATCGCCACATCCACAAAACCGGAACAAGCCGCGTCGATCTGAAAGAACTTACAGGTGGCGCCCAGGTTGGCCTGGACCAGGGCGGCCGTGGAGGGCACACGATAGTCGGAGGAGAAAGTCGAGAGAACAATCAGATCCAGTTCGCCGGCCGTTAGTCCGGCGTCGTCAAGTGCCCGTTGAGCCGCTCGGGTCCCCATATCAGAGGTACCCTCGCCGGGTCGGACCCGGTGGCGCACCCGCACTCCAACGCGCGGAAAGATCCACTCATCGAGGGAAAGTCCGCCGGCGCGCTCGCGGTCATAGCCTACGCCCATCTCTTCGAGATCGTCGTTCGAAAGCGCCCATTGGGGAAGGTCGTGGCCGGTTCCGATAATGACTGTGCTCATGACAGGGCATGCCCACCCGGGCGGCGCCCGTTGCCGTTCCGCCGGCCCTTATAGTCGTACCAGCAGTAAGTCACTGCTCCCCAGGCCATCCCCGCGCCAACTGCGGGCATCACCAGCCAATCTCCGTCTGCAAACTTGCCCTCGGCGTTGGCTTCGTCCAGAGCGATCGGAATCGATGCTCCCGCCAGATTGCCCGTGTGGGGGTATGTAATGATGAACATCTCCTCCGGCAGTTCCAACCTGCGGGCCACATCCAGGATGATGTTGACTGATGCCTGATGTGGAACGACCCATTTGATGTCGTCGATGGTCAAGCCGGCCTTGGCCACGGCCTCCAGCGTACAGCGCGTCATGCGTTCGAGGGCCCACGTATGGATATCCGGAAATCTGAAGCGCCAGTAATGTAGGCCGTTCTCGAGAACCTCCTGCGAGAACGGATTCTTGCTGGCGCCTCCGGGCACCCAGACATAGTCCCCCAGGTCTCCATCCGACCCGGTACTGAAGCTCCTCACACCATATCCATTGGAATTCGCCTCTCGGCGCAGGATCACTGCCCCGGCGCCGTCGCCGAACACGGTAAGAGGCAAGAACTTCTTTGGGTCGTTGAAATAGGTCAGGGTATCTGCACCGACCACAAGCACCGTCCCGTAGCCGTAGGTCTCTATGAAACTCGAGGCGACCATCAGACTGTCGATGAAACCGGTGCAGGCCGAGTCCACTTGCATGAACTTGGCTTTGCACCCCAGGTTCGCCTGCAAGATGCCCGCGGCTTGCGGCAAGCGATAGTCGTTGGTGATGGTCGACATCACGATCAAGTCAATATCCTTGGCTTCAATCCCGGCGTCTGCCACCGCCCGGAGACTGGCCTGGGTGGCCATATCCGAAGTCGCTTCGCCCGGGGCGACTCTCCGGCGCGATATTCCCCCGTGGTGGGCTCGTGCCCATTCGTCCAGTGACTTGCCGCCAGATCTAGCCCTGTCGAAGTCGACCCCCATGGCTTCAATATCATCATTGGTGACGATCTGTTCGGGGAGGTAGCTCCCCGTTCCCACAATCACATTTCCCATCGCAGCCTCCTCCTTTTCCCCTTATTCCAGGCGTCTCACCGCAGGCAGTTTGAGATTGATGGCGACCAGGCTCACCAAGAACAGAATACCTGCCAACGTCAGCGTGATCGGAGCTCCTACTTTCTCGACCAGATAGCCGGCCGGAAGACCTGCCAGATACGGAGTACCAAGATAGACCATCGTCCCGAGACTATTCACCCGGCCGCGGACTTCATCCGGGACCAGGATTAGGAGCATCGACGCTGTGATGGCAGTAAGAAACACGGTCCCGAATCCCATCAGCACGAGGATGGGGATCGAAAGAGCGACCCTGCGCGACCAGGCGAATGCGACCGTGATGAGTGGCATGAGTGCTCCTCCCGCCATAAGAACGCGACCTCGGCTTCCACTGCCGAGGTTCGAGACGGTAAGTGCACCGATCAGAGCACCCGATCCAATCGCCGAAGTCAGCCACCCGAGCCCGACCGCGCCGACACCGAGCACGTCTTTTGCATAGACCGGCAGGAGCGTGACCACGGGGCTGAGAAACAAGCCCTGAGCTGCGAAGACAGCGAACAGGCCGAGAATGACCGGATTCTCCCAGGTGTATCGCACGCCGCCGAAAAGAGATGACCGCAAGCCTCGGCGCCGGTTCTCGCCCGGAACGGGCTGGGGGCGCATCAGCATGACGGCTAGAACCATCGCCAGATAGGTCAGCCCGTTAATAAGGAAGCATGCTCCCTCCCCGGCCGCGGCAATCGTCAGTCCGGCGAGCGCAGGCCCGACGATTTGCGCCACCTGGCGGACAGCCGAGGCCAGCCCCTGAGCATTCAGAACATGTTCGCCGGCCACAAGGTTGGGAATCATTGCTGTCCGCGAGGGAAGATCGATGGCGGCCACGAACCCAAGAGTCGCGCCCGCAGCGATGACATGCCAAACCTGGACACGACCTGCCCAGATCAGGAGGGCCAGCCCTGTCGGAGGTAGAGCCATGAGGGTCTGGGTGACCATAACAAGCTTACGTCGAGAGACCCTGTCGGCGATGATGCCCCCAACGATCGAGGCGGGAGCCGAAAGGACAGCAGGTATGAATCCCACGACTCCCAGCATGAGCGCCGATCCGGTCAGCCGATATACCAGCCAGGCTTGGGCGACGGTTTGAAAGGCCACACCAAGCAAGGAGACCGACAGTGCCAGCCAGTAGAGTCGATAATCTCGATAGCTAAGGGCTACAAATGCTCGTCCGAGCGGAACCCGGCTGGCAACCGTGACTTGTGGCGTAAGACCCATCGACTGACCGTTCGGCCTCGAACAACAGGTGTTGAGAAACCCGCGCCGCGACAGCGGTTGAGCTACCGACCTAGCCATGAGAGCTAGGTGTAGTTCGACCCGGTATAGCCTGATCGTGGTCCGAGGGAACCGTGTCTAGGTTTGACTGAGGGGCTTATGCAACTCAGGCCGTCCTCAGACGAGAGCCTTTGGCCGGCGACGAGCCATGCATGTGAGCCGAAACATGGCCTTCACTCGTCAAGTTGTCCAGCCAATGTCTGAGGACCGCGCCCGGGATCCCGCCTCACCTTACGGGATGATGACGTCCCACAGCGATCAGAGCACAACGCACGGATAGATTCCCGAATAAACGGATTAATGCAAGTCGAAAACTGGACCCCGTGCTACCGGGTAAGAGTCGGCCATGACAGCTGCCGAAATCTTGCCGCGAACAATCGGTTGTGCTCACATGCGGATAGTTCCTCGCGCGTCGTTCCACGGACCTTGATGTCATATTTTCGCAGACAATAAGGTGCATGTCAACGGGCAACCCCTCAAGGGATGCGTCACAGAATTGCCGAGGACAGAGAAGGGAAGTAGGCTCACCTGAGTAGTCGCCAAACTACGGCCGCAAGGCCCAGGAGGTGAGCCTACTATGACCACCGTAAACACGACGGTCAGCATCAGTATAAGCCCGGAGGGGATGAGCTTGGAAGCCCTGGAATTGCGGATTGGGCAGGCCATTCGGGAGGCGGGGCGCCGGTTGCTGTCGCAGGCTTGCCGGGCCATGGAGGCCGAATTGCTGGAGCGGCATGGAGATCGATTGCGGCGCAGCAAGCCGCGGCAGTTGCATATGCTCACCCGCTTCGGTTGGATGAGGCTGAGCCGCTGGCAGATGCGCGACGCAGAAGGTCGGTCGTGCTGTCCACTGGATGCCGTCCTCGGCCTGCAGCCCCGACAGCATGCCAGCCCATGGATCACCAACCAGGCTGTAGCCCTGGCCACTCGGCTGCCCTTCCGCCAGGCCGCCTATCTGTTGAGCACCTTCATCGATGAAGCAGTCGACCACCGCAGCCTGCACCGCTGGGTCCAGAAAGCCGGCGCCCGGATTGTGACCGAGGAAGATGAGCTGCAGATGGCCGTCTTTGAAGATGGGGTGATTCCCGCCCGGGATGGGAGGCAACGTGAGCTCATCCTGACCGAGGTCGACGGAACCT
>Ga0326597_10001003_pt1 | contig 47296 bp, 35 predicted proteins | sample RVTome_12_FD_203789 | JGI IMG/M metagenome (GOLD analysis project Ga0326597, IMG submission 203789) | Soil microbial communities from uranium-contaminated site in the Upper Colorado River Basin, Wyoming, United States - RVT100D185 | ecosystem: Environmental > Terrestrial > Soil > Contaminated >...
GCTGGCGTTCAGCGGCCACAAAGCCTACGGGCCGACCGGCATCGGCGCGCTGTGGGCACGCCGCGCGCTGCTCGAGGCCATGCCGCCGTGGCAGGGCGGCGGCGAGATGATCGCCAGCGTGACGCTGGAGCGCTCCACGTGGGCCGCGGTCCCGCATAAATTCGAAGCCGGCACGCCGGCGTTCGCGCAGGCGGTGGGCCTGGGCGCGGCGCTGGACTGGCTGGCCGCCCTGGGCATGGCGCGGGTGGCCGCGCACGGGCAGGCGCTGGCGGGCTACGCCATGGCGCGCCTGTTGGAGGTGCCGGGCGTCACCGTGTACGGACCGCCGGCGGATGCGCGTGGCCCGCTGGTCGCCTTCACCGTCGCCGGCGTCCACGCCCACGACCTGGCCACCATCCTGGACACGCGCGGCGTGGCCGTGCGTGCGGGCCACCACTGCGCCATGCCGCTGCACACGCGCCTGGGCGTCTCGGCCACGGCGCGCGCCAGCTTCGGCGTGTACACGGACGAGATGGACGTGGACGCGCTGATCGAGGGGCTGCACGCAGCGCGGGGGGTGTTTGGGTTGGGCGGCGCCGCGCAATAGCGCTGGCGCGTTCTCGGACACGGGTAGGCTATCGCCGGTCGCAACATCCATCGTGCTTTCGCTGCACTGCGCTTCCACGCCTGGTCCACCTATGACCAAACGCTCCGCGGCCCGGATTGCCCCACAGGGCGAGCGCATCCCCGCCCCCGCCCCGCATCTGCGCGCCTTATGGTCGCGCAGCAACCTTCCCGCTGCGCCGACCCGTCGGAACCATCCGAAGCGGTCCGACTCTTCGTCAGCCGCGCGCATGTGGCGAACCCGAGCTTTGTGGTCTCGGAGCGCAATCTAGAGGCCACCGCCTGGAGGCTGGCCTCGATGAACGCTGCCGGCGCACTGGCCAAGAACCTCGGCGACTGTCAGGGCGCGGCGGCCCATCAGGAGGCGTGCCTGGCGGCGGCACGCCAGGCGGCGGACGACCGGATGGTGGGGATGGTGCTGGGCAACCTGGGCATCCTGGCCGCAGAGCAGGGCGATGGCGAGCAGCACCCGGCCGCCGGGTCGTGGCGGCCGGGTGCGAGCATGGGAGCGGTGGTGCGACTACGGCTTGTGGATCACGATGCTGCCGCCTCCGATCACAGTGGTGGGATCGGCGTCGTCGGGAGCGTTCATCTGGTTGTCGTACACCAAACCACCACCATCGCGGTTCCAGATGCGGATGCGGAGCTTGTCCATCCCGCCTCCGCCGGGCTGCTGCCCGTCGGTGGCGGTGATGAAGAAGTCGTAGTCGCCGCTGCCGTTGATCGTGCCCTCCCCTCTGAACTGCGCCCTGGCACCGGCAACGGTCAGCCACTCGTAGCTGCCGACGCTCTTGAAGCTCAGGTTGGCGGACTTGAGCTGGAATTCGGTGTTGCCGTCGGGCACGGTCCTACCGGACAGGTACTTCGCCATGAAGCCGAAGGTCGCCTTGCCAGACACGGTGGGAGCGGGGGCGTACGCGCCGCCAGGTGAGTTGAACCAACCACCGCCCGTGACGAAGCCACCGTCGGGGTCGTACACCACGACGTAGTACTGGAACGTCGCCTCGCCGGAGCCGCCGTCCTTGTCCGTGACGGCGACACTCACCGTGTAGATGCCCGGTGTCGCATAGCTGTGGCTGCCGCCGATGGTGCCTGAGCCACCGCTCTCGCTGACCGATCCGGCCGACGTGCCGCCGTCTCCCCAGGTCCAGACTGCCGTGTGCGAATCGAGCACCCCTGGATCGGTGAACGACGCGTTGCCCGACACCGACGTGTTCACGACCTGTGGATCGAGCGGCAGGCTGAGCGACGTGACCGTTGGCGCCACGTTGCGGACGACGACCGCCGTGGTGCCGGCGGCCTCGCCGCCATCTCCGTCGGACACACGCACGCCCACCAGGAAGGTCCCGTTGTCGGCGAACGGACAGCTGGCATCGGCGCCTGGCTGCGGGCCGACCTCGGAGGTACCGTCGTTGTCGCAGTCGAACGCGTACGCCAGCGGATCCGCTGCGCCGGCCACGTCCGAGGCGATGACATGGACCGCGACGCTCTGGCCTTCGTCGATGGGCCCCTCGTTCGCCACCGCCGCGATCACGGGAGCCACGTTCAGCACCGCCACCAGCGCCGAGTATGCCGTCTCACCGCCGTCCTTGTCACGCACCTTGCCCCGGACGGTCCGCAGACCGTCGTCGCTCGTGGGGCAGCTCGCCGTGCTGGTGGCGCCGAAGGCGCCGTAGCCGAACCCGTCACCACAGTCGAAGGCGTAGGTGAAGCCGGCCACCGTGTCGGCGTTGCTTCTGTCCGAAGCATCGGTCAGCGCAAGCGCGATCGCGCTGACCTCCTGGACCGAGATGGGCGCGACGAGCGTGGCCGTCGGTGCCGCGTTGACGACGTCCACCGTTGCCGTGGCGATGGTGCTCTGGGCGCCGCGGCTGTCGGTGACGCGCAGGGCCACGGTGTGGAAGGACGTGCCGTCGTCGTACACATGGCCGGCGTGGTCCAGCGTCGCCCCGGTCGCGTCGACAGTGAACGTCGTCCCGTCGTAGTCGAAGTCCCACTCGTAGAGCGCCACGTAGTCGTCCGTGTCCGGGTCGGAGGAGGCCGAGCCGTCGAACGTGACGGCGACGCCTTCGCTGACGATGTAGAAGCCGCTGATGACGGCCGCCGGTGGCCGGTTGTAGCAGCGGCCGTTGCCGCTGGCCCCGGCGCTGTAGATGCCGCCGATCTCCTGCGCCGAGAGCGCCCGCGTATGCACCGCCAGCTCGTCGATCTCGCCCTGGTAGTTGCCGCTGTTCGTCGTGTCGCCGATGAGGATCTCGCGGTTGTTCTCCGTGATCGACGGCGCCACGTGGGTGGAGTCCAGCTGCCCGTCGATGTACAACTTCAGGTCGTTGCCCGAGACGGTAACCGCGACGTGCGAGAAGCCGGCGTTCAGCGGGATCGTGCCGGCGGACGTCTCGGCGCCCAGACGCAGCCGGGCCAGGCCCGTCGGGCCCGGGGTCAGCACGAACCGCGGCACGCCGGCCTTGTCGAGGATGCCGACAGTCTGCGAGCCGTCCGCGGCTCGGCGGGGCCGCAACCAGGCGTCGATGGTGAAGTCGCCCGTGAAGTCGACGTGCTCGTGGGAGAGGTTGTTGTCCACGCGGAAGTGAGCCGCGTTGGCGCCGTCGAAGCTGAGCGCGTTCCCCACGACGCCGCCGGCGAAGCTGGCGCTACCCTCGCGAAACCCGCGGTTGCCGCCCGCCGCGTCCCAGGCATTGGGGTCTGTGGCGGAGTCCCCGTCGCCTGTCCACCAGGCGGCGATACCCTCCGGCCGGCACGGACCCGGGGCGTCGGTGAGCTTGGTGACGAAGGCATCGTTGCCGCCGTTGGGGCTCAGGTCAGGTCCCAGCCGGCGCGGGAAGCGGCTCGTGTTGCCCGTGTTGCCTACCATGTAGACATCGCCGGCCGGGTCGACGGCCACAGCGGCCAAGGCGAAGGCGCCGTAGTTCGAGTCGACGAAACCGCTGTAGTCGAGCGGATCCGTTGCGCCCGGACGCAGCCGGGTCACGAACCCGCCGTTGCTGCTGGTGTCCGGGAAGTCGCGCACCGGGAAGTCGTTCTCGTCCGGCCCCTCGGAGGAGCCGGCGCCGACCACCACCACTCGGCCCTCGGCGTCGACGGCGATCCCGTAGCCGATGTCGCTGTCGGCACCACCGAGGTAGGTTGCGTACTCGAGCGTGCCCGCGGTTCCGACCTTGGCGACGTACGCGTCCCGGCAGGAGATCGACGTGACGCCAGCCTGCCCGTTGTACGTGCCGTCGAAGGCGTCCGGCGTCGCGGGAAAGTCCTCCGAGCACGTGCTGCCCGTGATGTAGGCGTTGCCGGTCTCGTCCAGCGCGACGTCCTCCGCCCGGTCCACCGCCGCGCCGCCGATGTAGCCAAGGTACTCGAAGGCCGTACCGCTCGCGTTGACACGTCCGGCGAAGACGTCATAGCTGCCGTTGTACGTCAGGTCAGGGCCGCCGACCGGCGCATAGGCACCCAACGAGCCGGAGGTCGTGGCGCCGACGATGACCGGGCGCCCGTTCGACTCCTCAGGGTCGACGGCGACGCCGAAGATCTCCTGTGAGCCCGTGCCATTGAGCACGACGTGGTACGCGATGGCCGTGCCGCTTGGTGTCACCTTGAGCAGGTGGCCAGCGCTACGGCCACCCACCAGGAAGGCGTTTCCGGCACCGTCCACCGCGATGTCGGCGTTGATCCCGCTGTTGATTACGACGCTGGACCAGTTCAGGCCGACCCCGGTGTAGCCGCAATACACGAGCGCGTCGCCGGCCGGGTTGACCTTGCACACGAACATCTCGTAGCCGACGCTGCGCGACAGGAAGGGCCCGACCGTGGCGGGGAAGCCTGTCGGGTTGGTCGGGGTGGCGGCGTCCGAGCTGGTGGCGCCGACCACGTACGCGTTGCCCTCGTGGTCTAAGGCGACGCGCTCGCCCTGCTCGGCGCTCGTGCCGCCGATGAAGCTGAAGTAGGCCAGCCCACTGCCGTCGGACTTCACCTTGGCCACGAAGGCGTCGTACGTCGCCGACGTGCCGTTGTGGTCGTTGGGCAGGCAGGTCGGATCCTCCGGGCAGGGGTCGACGCTCCCGGTGTCGGCCGGGAAGCTGGCCAGGGTCGAAGCACTGCTGCCGACGACGTAGGCGTTCCCGCTCGCGTCGACAGCGATGCCGCGCCCGAGCTCGCTCCCCGCCCCCCCGATGTAGCCCGAGTAGACGAAGACCGCCGGGTCGATCACCAACGGCCGGCTGGTGTCGTAGGACCCGAGCTCGAAACCGTACTCGCGCGAGCCGTCCGGACCATCGACCGGCAACGAGTACGCCGTGGCGACGGCGGCCCGACCGGTGTCGAGGTTCTGATAGGAGATCGGGACGTCGTCCTGGAATCCGGCCACCGGCGTGACCACATGGAGCTGACCGGCTTCGTCGAGCGACACGGACTCCGCGCCGCGATAGGCCAGCCGGATCTGGCTCGGGTCCGCGCCTTGCGCGACGACGAACTCGTACTTCAGGCGCTGCACTGTACCGGAGTAGACGAGGTCAATGCCCGGCCACAGATCGTGGTACACCAGCTTCCGGTACGTGTGCACCCCGGTGGTCCAGTCGTCTGGCGTGCCCCGGAAGTAGCTGACGACGCCCTCGGTCAACTCTCCGCCCACCGGCGCGACATCGGGGTCGGCGCCGACGAAGTCGAGCTTCACGGTCCAGTGCTCCGTGGTCGCCGGATCATCTCCGGCCAGGTTGCCGGACAGGAGGAACGTCACACCGCCGCGCGTGAAGTACAGCGACTTGTCGGCGGCGTGCACGTAGAAGCCGACGCGCGGATCCAGCTGGCCGTCGTTCTCGATGAACACGACAGGCATCTCCTCGAGTACCTGCTCGAGCTCGGCGGGCAGCTCTGAGTCGTCGGTGACACTCGCAATCGGCGCTGCCAGCGCCAGGCTGCCGGGGTCCGGCTGGCCCGCGAGCAGCGCGAAGAGCAGGGCGACGAGGCCGGCGAGCCGGCGGACGAGCTGCGGCACGGCGATGGGTGGCCGGTGGGCCGAGATTGGGGCGGTGAGCGGTGTCATGGTCGTAATTCCTTTCTGTCTGAGGCGGCTATCGGACCCTTGAATGGCGCAGCTGGTCGGTCCCGGCGCGTGTGTAGGTTCCTGTTGGATGATGCCTCCCTCGATCATCGTCATGAGATGCCTCACATCCTTCAGCCTAGCCCCCGACTCTTCGCAAACTCTTCGGGTCGCGTCCGGTGGTCGGTGCAAGCGATCCAAGTGCGGACCTCGGCTCGTGGCAGGCACTCCCCTTTGGAAGCGTTCCGAGGACTGCCGCGGCCGAAACGGTAGGGTAGGAGGTAGGGTTATCCCTGATGCAGTGGCATCCCCACGCGCATACCCTGGACAGCGAGGTCAACCCGACCGTGCTCTGTCTCGACGAGGGGGGTGTGGACATGGGGTTCGCGTTGCAGCTTCTTGGTCCCGTGCGCTTATCCCGCCACGGCGTGGCGGTCCGCGGACTCGAATCGCGCAAGGCGCTCGCCTTGCTCTGCCACCTGGCCGTCGAGGGCAGCGAGGTCGGCCGGGCGCGCCTTGCGGACCTCTTCTGGGGCCAGATGCCAGAAGCAAAGGGGCGTGCCAACCTCAGCCGGGTGGTGCACAATCTTGCTCACGTCGTGCCTGGAAGCCTCGTGGCGGACCGCCATGCCGTCGCGCTAGGACCCTCGATTGAGCACCGGATCGACACGGCCGCCTTCGACGCGCTTGCTGGATCGTCCCAAGTGGGCACGTTGACGGCCGCTACCGACCTCTACCGCGGCGAGCTCATGAGCGACCTCTTCGTCGACGACTGTCCGGAGTACGAGCTCTGGCTGGTGCGCCAACGCGAGGCCTGGCACCGTCGCGTGACGATGGTCCTGGAGAGGCTCCTGCAGCTCCACCTCGACGCTGGCAACTGCGACAGCGCCGAGCAGGTGGCACGCCGCTTGATCGCGCTGGACCCATGGCGCGAAGAGGCCCACCGCGCCCTCATGCGCCTCCTGGCCGATTGCGGCCAGCGCTGCGCCGCGCTCGTGCAGTACGAGATCTGCCGGGGGATCCTCGCCACGGATCTCGGCGCGGGGCCAGCGCCGGAGACGAGCGCCTTGGCCGCGCGCATCCGCGGGGCCGATTCCGCGACGGGCGACCCGCGACTCCTGCTCGTGGCACCGGCACACGCCCTCCAGCTGATCCTCCACGTGTCGCTGGCGTCGACGGACCACCTCGTCGCCGCCATGCGCCTGCTTGAGGAAGCGCTCGCCCGCATGCCAGGCGCTCCGGAGTTCGGGCTGTCGATCCTGCCGACGGCCCTTGCGCGCTCGCAGCAGCCGGCGTCCACACGGCTCGGGGTGGCTGAGGCCCGGCCGTAATGGCGCCCGTCTCCGGCGCCACCTCCAGCCCCCAACGGCGCAATTGACATCCTGCCCGCCGACAGAACGATAGCCCGCTGCCCGCCCACCTACCCGGCCCTGGACGCCGCCTGGGCCGTGGCGCGCGGGCTGGCCGAGCGCCCTAAGGATCTGGGCGCGCTGGGCACCTCCAGTCAACCGCCCCATGGCTCGTCGTTCGCGATCGGCCTACTCTTGTCCCGGCTGTGCCTTTCCGTCCGAGGGCGCAGCACGCACGGGGGGCGCGATGACCACAGGCTCTGCAGCCGAGAGGGCAGCCCAGGGCGAGCGCGAGGCCGCGCCCGTCGTGTCACTTCGCGTCCTTCCCGCCCGCGGCAACCTGCCGGTCGCCCTCAGCTCATTCGTCGGCCGCGAGCGTGAGCTGGCCGAAGCCGAGCGGCTGCTCCGAGCGACCCGGCTGCTGACCCTGGTCGGCGGCGGCGGCTGCGGGAAGACCCGTCTCGCCCTCGCCATGGCCGCCGAGCGCGAGGAGCTTGCCCAGTTCGAGGACGGCGTTTGGTGGGTGGACCTCGCGCCTCTGGCGAGGGGCGCGGACGTCCGCCAGGCCGTGGCGTCGGCGCTGGGCGTACGCGAGGAGCCGGGCGCCTCGCTGACCGACGCGATCGTCCGGCACGTCGAGCCGCGCGAGCTGCTCCTGGTGCTCGACAACTGCGAGCACGTCGCCCCGTCCTGCGCGCGCCTGGCCGAGGAGCTGCTGCGCCGCTGTCCTGAGCTCGTGGTGTTGGCCACGAGCCGTGCGGCGCTGGAGCTGCCCGGCGAGGTGCGCTGGAACGTGCCGGCTCTCGCGCTCCCGGACGAGGGCGAGACGAGCTCGGTGCGACTGGCCGAGAGTGAGGCCGTGCGGTTGTTCGTCGAGCGGGCCAGAGCGGCGTCATATCGCTTCGAGCTGACGGACGGGAACGCCCCCGCCGTCGCGGAGATCTGCTGGCGGCTGGACGGGCTGCCGCTGGCCATCGAGCTGGCCGCGGCGCGGGCGCACCTCCTTGCGCCCCGGCAGATCGCCGCGCGCCTCGACAGGGCGCTCGCGCTGCTCACGCGCGGAGGCGGTAGTTCCACGGCCCACCACGCCAGCCTCGAGGCGGCGCTCGCGTGGAGCTACGAGCTGCTCGACGACCGCGAGCAAACCGTCTTCCGAAGGCTGGCTGTCTTCGCAGGCGGCTTCGACCTCGAGGCGGCGGAGGCCGCTTGCCAAGACGAGGATGCACCGGGAGGTAACGTTCCTGGGCTCGTGACCGCCCTGGAGGACAAGTCGCTCGTTTCGCCGGCGGCGGCAAGCGGGGACAGCGTGCAGCGGCTCCGCCTGCTGGAGCCACTACGCCAGTTCGCCGCGAAGAAGCTCGCGACGGAGCGGGCCGGCGAGCTGGCCGCGACGCGTCACCGGCACGCGGCGTGGTGCCTCGCCCTGGCCGAGTCGGCGGAGCGTGAGATGCGGGGGCCTGAGCGCGAGCAATGGCTGCGGAGGCTTGCCACCGAGAACGGCAACCTCAGAGCGGCGCTCGGTTGGGGCCTAGCCGGCAGCCCGGAGAGCCCTTTGGGCCCGCGGCTGGCGGCGTCGCTGGCCGAGTACTGGCTCGCCTCCGGGCTCGTTTCGGAGGGACGGACGTGGCTCGAGGCGGCGCTGGAGAGCAAGGAGGCCCCCGCAGCCGTAAGAGCTCAGCTCCTTCGCGGCGCCGCGAACCTGGCCGTCAAGCAGACGGACCACGCGGCCGCCAGGACCTGGCTCGAGGAGGCCGTCGGCCTGTACCGGTCCGCGGGCGACCTCGGCGGCACGGCGCGCTGCCTGCTCGGGGCGGGCGTCATGGCCATGGAGGGGGGCGACCCGGCCGCGGCGCGAGCCCTCTACGAGGAGAGCCTGGCGCTGGCCAGGGAGCTCGACAACCCGGTGGGCGTGACGATCGTGCTCAACAACCTGGCCAACCTCGCAACGCAGTACGAGGGCCGGCCGGACGTCGCGCGGGCGCTGCTCGAGGAGAGCCTGGCCATCTGGCGCGCGCTCGGCGATAAGGCCGGCATCGCGCTCGCGCTCACGAACCTGGGCGGCCTCGCCAACGACGCGGGTGACCTTGCCGAGGCCCGCCGGCTGCACGAGGAGAGCCTGGCCCTGGCGCACGAGACTGGCGAGCCCGGGCGCATCGCTCTGGCCGCCGGCAACGTAGGCGCTGTGGCCTGGCGCCAGGGCCGCTTCGACGAGGCGCGCCGCCACCTGGCGGAGGCGCTCGAGCTGTGGCAAAAGATCGGCAGCTGGCGCGACGTGGCGTGGACGCTCGAAGAGGTCGCCGAGACAGCCGTCCACGAGGGGCGGCCGCGCACGGCGGCCACGCTGCTCGGCGCAGCGAGCGCGCTGCGGCGGGCGCACGGGGTACCGCTCCCACCCCGCGAGCGGGAGCGCATCGAGGCGGACGTGGGCGCGGCGCGGGACCATCTGGGAGGCGAGGACTACGACGCCGCTCGTTACGCCGGCGAGCGGCTGGCGCCCGAAGCGGCGATCCGGCTCGCGCTGGCCGAGGAGGACGCGCAGCCCGGCTGGCTGCCCGCGTCGCCCCCGCCACAGGCTCGTCGCGAGGCGAAGGCGCGCTACGGCGGCCTGAGCACGCGCGAGCAGGAGGTCGCGGCCCTCCTCGCGCAAGGGCGATCGAACGAGCAGATCGCCCGGGAACTGTCGGTGGCTGTGAAGACCGTCGAGAAGCACGTGGGCAACATCCTCTCGAGGCTCGGCTTCGACAACCGCACCCAGGTAGCCGCCTGGGCCGTCGCGCGCGGGCTGGTGGAGGCGCCGGTGGGCTCGGATCGCACGCAGCCGGCGCGCTGACGCGCCGCGGATGACAAGCAACGTCATCGACGCCGTCCCGTACCGCTCTACATAGTTGCGCAGCACAACGTCCTCGATCTCCCCGTGCGAGAAGAAACGCGTGGCCGGCGGAAAGCGGAGCTCGATCCCATCGGCGCTGATGACGACGCGCCAATCGCACGTCAGACTGCCGTATATCATCCCGAGCCCGACGAGGAGCACGACGCCGGCTACGAGTGGTTGCCCTCGCGCGTACCATGCGACCGCCACACACCCGCCGACGACGATGGCGTAGGCGAGATGGTAGCCGCGATCCTGCCCAGAAGCCTTGCGGGCCTCAAGGGCGGTGGCCAGCCGGCGCCCGCCGCGACTCGGATCCCGCTGCATATCGTCAGCTTCCGCAGGTGCTCGTCGTCGACGACCGTCAGTCGATGAAGCTCGCCGTTCAGGCCGTTTCTCCTTGCCGAGCATGCAGGCGAGGATCGGCCTCGCGCCTGTCGTTAGCGCCCTGCTGCGTAAGCGGTCGGCAGCCAGGCGCGAGCCACCAGCTCGATCGTGGCCTCCGGCGCCGTGTAGACGTGCGGCTCGATGCCCAGCTCTGCGTCGCGGGCCGAGAACACCAGGCTATCGCGGAAGACCATGAGGTCACGAGGATGATCCGCGGCCTCGCCTCTCCACGCGTCGCTCCGGAGCACCTCACGGGTTCCTTGGACGGTGCCATCCGTCGACCAGAGCCCGACAGGACCGAGGTCCGGCCAGGCCCGGAACCACAGCCGCCGAGCATAGTGCGTCTGGAGCCGAGGCCTGAAGCAGCCGTCGCAGACGCGCGTCGTGCCGCGCGCCGTTCCGTCCGTCGTCCACAGCTGCCACACACCGCGGTTCAGATCCAGGAACCACGCGAGCCCACCAGCGATCACGACGAACCCGCCGAGCGATACGTCCTTGAAGGGGGCGGCCGTCTGGCCCGACAACAACCTACCACCTGACTCTTCGGGAACTCTTCGGAGCCGCGTGTCCAGGCCGGTGCACCAACGCTTGTCGCTGAACGGCTCGGCGCCACCTCCAGCTCCCCGATGCCCCAATTGACCCCCCGCCCGCCCATGGGCACCATAGCCCTCTGCCCGCCCGCCCGCCGCCCTTACGCGCGCTGGCCGACGCGCGAGAGTCGGCCGAAGCCTTGGTGCCTCATGCGAAACGAGCGCGGTCCGTCGGGGACGATCAAGCGCGCCCTCGGCGCGGGCGCGGTCGGGGTGCTCCTCGCCCTCGCGCCGGCCGTCGAACACGGGCCGGCCCTTGGGTCGGAAGCAACGGCGCTGCGCGGCGTTTGGCAGCGCGTCCGGGCTGCCGGCGGGTACCGCTTCAGCGCGGACGTCGTGCAGCGGGCGGAGGCCGATGGGCCAGGCGGCGCCCGGCCCGAGCGGCTGTACCTCGAGGGCGCCGCCGACCTCGTCGGCGAGTCGTTCCAGCTGCGGCTGTGGCGCGGAGGCGGGAGCGCGGCCGCGCCCGAGACCGCCCTCCAGCTGGAGGTCGATGGCGACCAGGCGCGCGCGCGGCAGGGGCTGGGTCCGTGGCAGCCGATGGGCGACGCCGGCGAGGCGTTTGCGCCGGGCGGCGATTTCCTGGCGTACCTGGCCGCGGCGCGCGACGTAAGGCGCCATGCCGAGGAGGCGCGCACGACGCCGCTCGGCACGCGCGCGTTCACGCGGTACACCTTCCAGGTCGACGGGCCGCGCTACGCGCGCTTCATGCGCCAGCGCCTGACCGAGCGGCTGGCGCGGCGCGGCGAGCTGCCGCCCGGCGCCACCGCGGCGCTGCCCGAGGCGTACGCGGGCATGCGCGGCACGGGCGAGCTCTGGGTGGGCACGGACGGCCTGCCCATCCGCCAGGTCCTGGACCTCCGCCTGCCCGACCCGGCCACCGGCCAGGCGGTGCGCATCGCGTCCACCGTCGACTTCTCCGGCTTCGGCTCGGAGACCGCCGCGGCGAGCGCGGGCGGCGGCGCGCCGTGGCTCGTGGCCGCCCTCGAGCGGCTGCTCGGGAGCCTGGCCGGCGCGGCGCTCTTGCTGGTCCTGGCCGTCGGCGTCGTGCGCCACAGCGGGTCGGGGCGCCTCTACGCGGCCGTGGCGCTGGCGGTCTCTACGGCGCTCCTCGCGCAGCCGCTCGTCCAGACCCGGCGGCTGCAGGCGGCCACCGCGGCGGGGGCCGAGCGCTACCAGGCGCAGGCCGCGCGCGACGACGCCTCCGAGGCGCAGCGCGCCCTTGGCGCGCGGCTGGACGCGCCGCGCATCGATCCGCACGCCGACCCGATCGCCGGGGCGGCCGCGCAGAGCGCCGCGCTCGCGGCGCTGGCGGCGGGCGGCTCCGGGACGGCCGACCCGCACCTCCCCGCCGTCTGTACCAGCGACCCGACGGGCGACCCGGACGCCGACGGCCTGACCAACCAGGCGGAGTGCCTGCTGGGCACCGATCCGGGCGCCGCAGACTCCGACCAGGATGGGCTGGACGACGGCGTCGAGGTGCAGGGCTTTGCCATGGGCAGCGGCCCGCGCTGGTACGGTGACCCTCGGCTGCCCGACAGCAACCACGACGGCCTGGGCGACGGCCAGGAGTGGCAGCTGGACGCAAACGACGACCAGCGCCCGGACGACACCGACGGCGACGGCACGCCCGACGTCTGGGACCGCGACAACGACGGCGACGGCGTCCCCGACGCGCTGGACCTCTCGCCGTTCACCGGCGGGGGCGGCCGGACGTTCGACGGCGCCGACCCGCTCGGGCTCGTCCTGGACGACCTGACGGCGGGCGACATGGTCACCGTCCAGTTCCAGCTCAAGCCGACCGACCCGGACCACCTGTGGTTTGCCGGCCGCGTCCTGGACTGGCCGGACAACGACCCCGTGGGCCACATCCAGGACGTGGACGGCAAGTCGTTCCACGACCTCGACCCCACGCTGGCGCCCATGCCCAACGACCTTGGCGACGTCCGCACGGTGCCCATGCTGGAGATCACCATCGCCGGGTCGCTGGACAATGTGCCGCCGGCCAGCACCCTCTCCGACTACGGCATCGCGCTCAAGCAGACGTCCTCAAGCACCTGGGCGGCCTACGTGCCGCTCAACGTGATCGCCGACCCTGTCGGGGATGCCAACGTGGCGTTCCACGGCCGGATGGTCTACTCGGCCGCCGCCGCCTGGGGCGCCGCGCACCAGGTGCGCCTGGTGTGGGCCGTGCAGGCCCTGGTCGACGACTGCGACCGGGCGTCCGGCGCCTCCGGCTCGACCACGGCGTACCACTGCTCGGATGCCAGCACGTACGACGACCTGCGCATCCTCCACGTCTACGAGGACAGCTGGTCGCTCACGGGCGTGCACGTCAAGGAGGAGAAGGCCGCCAACCTGGCCATCGTGTACGAGGACCCCACCGCCCCCGGCACCCACGGGCCGCTCTACCTGGACCACCTCTATCAGCTGGCCGCCGACCTGGACAACGCGTTCGTGGGCGGGCGCGACTGTGACACCCTGGACGCCAACGGCGCGTGCACCGGCGGCAACGGCCATCGGGACATCACGATCCCGGAGATCCACCGGCGCTTCAACCGCTCGACCAACGGCAGCGTCAGCGCCGACCAGCGCTGGGGGCTGGACAACGTCTTTGCCGTCGACGCGCAGTCCAACTACGCAACGCTCGAGGCCGCCATCCGCGACGCGACGACGCGGCGCAGCCAGGCCGTCCTGGAGACGGCGTTCAGCCCGCTGGCGGTGCAGGGTTCCAGCCCCATCACGCCGACGTTGCTCTACGCCTACGGAACCAGCTACCGCGGCGTCAACCAGGACGACGGCCTTACCGGCACCAGCCGCGTGCGCTGGGACGCGCGCACGCTGACCATCGACCTGGTGGCAAGCGGCGCGGGGGCCGTGCCGCTGGTCGCCACCGCGGGCCTGCAGTGGGCGCCGTTTGCCTATACCTCGGCCGACGGCTGGTACGGGGCCGACATCGCCCAGTTCTACCGCACGCTGGGCGCGCTCTTGGCCGCCGACATCGACGCCGGCGACCCGGCGCTGGACGCCGGCTACCTGTGGCTCGCGGAGCAGACCTACCTGGCGCTGGTCGGCGGCGTGGCGCTGACGGTGGCCGTGAACGGCCACCCCGTCGGTCGCGACTACCAGGTCTCCGACAAGACGCTCGCGACCATGCTGACCGGGAGCGCCATCAAGGGCATCCTGGGCACCGTCAAGATGCTGTACGCCAACCAGGACGCCATCCGCACCGTCGGCGAGGAGCTTGCGGAGAGCGGCAACGCCAGCACCTTGGACGCCGTCTCGGTGTGGGCGGTCCAGAAGGTCATCCGGACGTTCTCCGGCGGCGGCCTGGAGACCACGGCCGCGTGGATCGTCCTGGTGGCGGCCGTCATCGCCGCCACCAGCTACGCCATCATGGAGACCATGCACCTCAGCGCCGGCGAGATGATCGCGGCCAAGGCCGTGACCGGCACCGGCGTGGCCGTTGCGCTGTCCATCCTCCAGATCGCCAAGCCCATCAAGCAGCTGGCGTCGCTGGTCGCCGCCGGGGACGTGGGCTCGTGGAGCGACGCCCTCTTCGAGAGCTCGGAGATCCTTGGGCAGTCGCGGGTGCTCGGCGTGATCGGGCTGATCCTGACCATCGGGCTGGCGATCGGGATCCTGGTGTGGGCGGTCACCAGCGGCCACGTCCGCCCCGGGAGCATCCAGTTCAACTACCTGGTGGCCCAGACGTTCGGCGTGATCGCCGTGGCCGTCCTCTACTTCATCCTGTCGCTCACCGTGGTCGGCCTGCTGATCGTCGTCCTCATCTCCATCATCGACCTCGTGCTGCTGGCCATCGGCGTCCACTGGTCGATCTCGGGCGCCCTGGCCGACGCCCTGGCCAAGGGCCTCTACCAGTACGACCTCCAGGTCGACGACCCGCCCGACATCGACGTCGGCGCGCTGGGCATCGCGCTGGCCGACCCCGATGAGGGCCTTATCCAGGGCAACCCCATCGTCTTCAGCCTGCCCATCACCACCACGCTGGCGCGCAACGACAAGTACTACTCGTCGGGCGACCTGCTCGACAACGCCCTGGCCTACCGGCTTGCCGGCGGCGCCCTGGATCCCAAGGCGTTTGCCGCGCCGACCGGCAGCCGCCGCGCCGACTGGCACTTCACCGACGCCGACGACGCGGTCTGGACGACCGATCACGTGGCGTACACCGCCACCTACCCGGCCGGGATCAACCAGCAGTGGCTGGACGCCACGGGCCAGCTCCAGCAGCCCCACCTGACGCTGAACGGCGCGTACGGGCTGGTCAGCGAGTCGTGTTGGACCAACACGACCGGCATCGACATGCTGTCGCACCCCACGAAGCACTGCAAGGCCATCGCGGTGACCGGCAACAGCAGCCAGCAGCTCCCGCCCATCCCCTTGGACATCCTGCCGGCCACGTTCGACGCCTTTGCCAAGCCCTGGGAGGGCAGCTGGGCCTACAACGCCGGCAAGCGCCTGGTGGCCCCCGATCGAGACGGCGACGGGCTGCTGACCGGGGCCGATCCGGACGACACGCGCTGGGACGCGGATGGCGACGGGCTCTCCGACGCTTACGAGCTCGAACGCGGCCACCTTACGGCCGCGGACGGCGGGTACGCGCTGGACGCCACCAAGGCCGACACCGACGGCGACGGCCTCCCGGACGGCGAGGAGCTCCGGCAGGGCGCCGACCCCACGCGCCCGGACGGCGACGGCGACGGCCTCCCGGATGCCGCCGAGATCCGGCCGTCCGAGCTCCAGAACGCCGGCGGCTGGCTCATGGCCTACGCGCCCGGCAAGCTCACGCGCGTCTGGAGCGACCCGCTGGCGGTGGACAGCGACGGCGACGGCCTGACGGACCCGTTCGAGCAGTCCAACGCCAGCAACCCGACGGCCTGGACCACCAACCCGGTCCCGCTGGTCGTCACCGACTCCTCGACGGCCGGCGTCGTGGCCACCACCGACACGCTCTACGTGACGGCCACCGTGGCCAACCAGCTCCCGATCCCGGTCGCCATCGACGGCGCGCTCGCCCTGGCGCCCGCCGGCCCCATCGCCGGCGGGCCGCTGGCAGCCGATATCGAGGTCCTCTGGGGCCGCTCGGAGGCGCTGGTGGGCGCGTTCGAGCCCTCCGGCCCGGGCGCAGCCACCATCACCGCCACGCTCGCCCTCACCGAGGTCACCACGCCCCTCTGGACGTGGACCGCACCGGCCAGCGTGACGCGCACGACGCCCGCCGCCAGCCTCCTGGAGGTGGCCGTGACGCCGGGCACCGCGACGTCGCGCTACCAGGGGGCGGTCATCGCGCGGGACGCCAGCGGCGCCGCGCGCGCAGCGCTGACGGACATCGCGGGCGGCCCGGGCCAGTTCAACTGGATGACCGCGGACACCAGCCTGGAGCACCGGAACATCGCCGTGGCCTGCCAATGGGGCGGCAAGTGCATGGCCACCTGGATCGGCCACGATCCCGGCAGCCTCAAGGACAGCGTGCAGGCCTGCGAGGTCGGCTTTGGCAGCTGCTCCAGGCTGAGGACCATCGCCAGCGGCCTGTCCTACGCCGAGGGCGGCGCCATCGCGGCGGATACCACGCACCTGGGCGACATCCTCTTCCCGATGCCGCAGCTGGTCGCGTGGACCGCCGGCAGCGGCACAACGCTCCAAGCGCGCCGCGTGCTCATGAACTACAACCAGGACTTCCGCGGCGACGCCGTGACGCTGGCGCAAGGGGTCAACATCCACGAGCCGGCCACCGTGTTTGCCGGCGACCGGTACCTGGTCGGCTGGCTGCAGGGCCTGGACTCGGCGCTGTACTACCGCTTCGTCGACCTCGTGGACGGCGTCTCGCCCACGGTGCGCGTGGCCGACGTGACCGGCGCGGTCAAGCCGGCCTTTGCCTACGACGTCGCCTCGCGCCAGGGCTTCGTGGCCTACTCGGACGGCAGCCATTTCCTGGGGCGCCGCCTCTCAGCCGCTGGCGCATCCGAGGCAATCACGCTGGGCACCGGCCAGCCGGCCGCCATCGAGGCCGCGGCGCTGCCGCAGCTCGGCGGCTGGGTCGTGTCGTGGGTGGCCGTCGGCGACGCCGGCCACACGCACGTCCAGGCCGTCGGGCCGGACGGCGCCCTCCGGGGCAGCCAGCTGACCGTGGCCAGCGCGGGCCTCAGCAGCTACGGGCTCGGGCTCAGCTGCAAGAACGCCGACTGCTCGCTGCCGCGCGCCACCGGCGCCCCCACGCTCACGCTCTCCAGCGCTGCGCTCGCCCGGCTGGCCAACGTGCTGCCCGGCGCCGACGCGCAGACGGCCACCCGCGCGTTCACGCTGGACGGCGACGCGCCGAGCGGCGCGATGGTGCTCAGCGGCACGCGCCACGTGCGCCGCGGCGACCCGGTGGCCATCGGGGGCAGCGCGACGGACGCCACCTCGTTCGTCCGCCGCGTCGAGGTCCAGGTGGGCAGCGCTGCCGCATGGCAGGCAGCCAAGGGCGCGGCCACATGGTCGTACGATTGGCCGGCGACCGGCATCCCGGACGGCGCCTACGCCGTGTCAGCGCGCGCGACAGACGCCGTGGGGCACGTGGCTGCGCTCGCCGGCGGCGCCACCCTGGTCGTCGACGGCGCGGCGCCGGACGTCGACGTGGTGTTGGCCAGCGGGGGCGTCCGGCCGCTGCAAGACACCGGCGGCCGCTGGCAAGTGCCGCTCACCGGCAGCGCCACCGACCCGCCTGCCGGCACCCAGGCCGGGAGCGGTGTCGTGGCCCTCGAGGTGCTGCTCTCCGGATCGGGCGCGCTCTCGGCCAGCCGGTGGCAGACGGCCACGGTGGCCACAGACGGCACGTGGTCGCTGGACTACCTGCTCATGCCGGCGCCCAAGGACGAGCCGCAAGGTCCGCCCAGCGGCACGGTCCACGTGCTGGTGCGGGCCTCGGACGCCGTGGGCAACGCGACCCCGCCGGGCGCCTACGACCACGGGCCGCTCACCATCGATGCCAGGGGCCCCGACATCGCGCTGGCCCAACCCGGCGACGGCACGCTGGCCATCACCTCCACGCTTTCGATCAGCGGGACGGCCAGCGACGCCACGGGCGTGGCCGAGGTGGCGGTCAACCTCAGCACCGGCGACCAGGTCGATGCCCTCCGCGGCGCGGCGCTCCACCTGCCCTTCGACGAACGGCACGCGGCGCAGGCGTTTGCCGACGTCTCGGGGTGGAACCGCCTGGCCGCGTGCGATTCCGACCGCTGCCCCGAGGCCAACGTCGACGGCCAGCGGGACCGCGCCGTCCGGTTCGACGGCAGCGGCCAGCCGATCGCCATGCCCAGCATCGACCTGGCGGGCCGCTCGTTCACGCTGGCGGCGTGGGCCAAGCGGGCCACGACCGCAACGCAAGAGGCCATCCTGACCCAGAGCGCGCAGGGCGCGGTGGACGGCCTGTACTTCGGCTTCGGCGACGGCGGGGCTTACCCGCACCTCTTGTTCTGCGGCGGGCTGAACGGGGCCAAGGTCGGCGTCGAGCCCGAGATCCCCGACGACCGATGGCACCACTGGGCCTGCCGCTACGACGCCGCGGCCAAGGAGCTGCTCATCTTCTACGACGGCGTGCCGGTCGGCTCGCCGCAGGCGTACCAGGTGGACCCGGGCAGCGCCGGCGCGTTCACCGTCGGCGCGCTGCCGGACGGCCACACCGCGCCGTTCGCCGGCGCGCTGGACGAGCTGATGGTCTACGACCGGGCCCTTGCGCCCGCCGAGGTCGACAGCCTCTACGGCTACGGCCGGCAGCCCTGGCGCATCGCGGCGCTGGACACCGCCGCTTCGCCGCCGAGGTGGCGCTACGACCTGCCCCAGGGTGCGGACGGCCTGGAGGGCTACTTCCAGCTGGAGGTGCGCGGCCGCGACCCGCTGGGCAACACCACCGAGCCGGCCGGCCGGCCGACGTGGCGCGGCGTCGTCGACACGCGCTCGCCCGCCGTGACCTACACGGTGGCGGCGGATGTGCGCACCGGCCTGACCACGTACGGCTGCAGCGTGCGCGACTTCTCCCTGGTCGAGGAGACGAGCTGCCTCCCGACCGGCGGCGCCACGGTGCCGGCGTTCCGAAGCACGGACCTCGCGACCACGCTGTACACCGCGGTGTCGCCCTGGTACGCGGCGGTGTTCAGCGACACGTCCCGGTTGTACGGCCTTTTCGGCAGCCGCGCCTACCCGTCTGGCACAGAGGGCGCTGCCGCGCTGCAGGCGTGCGACGCTTTCGGCCGCTGCACCACCGCCACCGCCGTGCCGGGGGCTGTGGCCTTGGCAAGCGCCGACGACGCGCCCGAGCGACCAGCGCGCGCCCTGGCGCAGCCCACGAGCCGGCTGGAGGCCGGGCTGATCGACCCCTCCGCCGGCACGGTGCTCACCGCGCACGCGCCCGTCGCGCTCAGCGGCTACGCCCTGGCGGACGACGGGCTCGCCCGGCTTGAGGTCGCCGTCGACGGGACCCCGGCTCCGCTGCACACGGCCAGCTGGCCCCCCGACCCCCGGACCACGGATGCGCGCTGGAGCGCCGAGTGGACGCCCGCCGCGGACGGCGCCTACGGCATCCGCGCGGTCGTCGTCGACGCCGCCGGCCGCTCGAGCGCGGCGGCGCCACCCGAGAGGGTCTACGTGGACACGGCGCCGCCAACGGTGACCATCCAGACGCCGGTCCTCACCGCGACCCACCGCGCGGGGCTGAGCGCCCTCCGCCTGGCCGGCACGGCCACGGACGCCGCGGGCGTCCACCGCGTCGACGTGCGCGTGGAGGACGGCCCGTGGCACCGCGCGGCGATGGACGGCCAGCGCTGGTCGCTCAGCTGGCAGCCGCCTTCGGGAGCCGGCGGCAGCGTGCGCGTGGCGGTGCGGGCCACCGACGTCGCCGGACGAACCGCTGAGGCCGAGCGGTCGGTGAGCCTGGACGACGCGCCGCCAGCGCCGGGCGAGATGACGCTGGCCGTGCGCCGGGCGGGCGACCAGGAGGCCGGCATCCAGCCCGGCCAAACGGCGCGCGACGGCCAGGCCCTGGTGCTCCGCTGGGAGGCGGCCGCCGGCGAGGGCGGGGCCGTGGCCTACTTTGCCGGCTTCAGCCAAGACGCCGACCCGCGCGGCGCCGTGCTGACGCGCTTCGGCGGCGCCGGCAGCCACGAGCAGCCGCTGGGCGACGCCGAGACGTGGTACGCGCACCTGCGCGTGGTCGACGCCGCAGGCAACGCGGCAGCCCGCACGCTGGGCCCGGTGTACGTGGATCGCCCGGAGACGCCGGACCTGGTCCAGGACCTGGGCTACGCCGCGTGGGCGGACGGCGCCTGCGCCCTCCAGGCGGTGGACCGCCGGGCCGCGCGCCGGGCGCCGGGCGCGGCGCCGAGCGACGACCAGCGCCTCTACGCCTCCTGGGACGAACGAGCGTTCCGCCTGCGCTGGCGGGGCGCCGACTGGGACCACGACGGCGACCTGTTCGTCTACCTGGACACGCGCCCGGGCGGCGCCCGGCAGCTCATGGACCCCTACGGGAGCGGCCCGGCGATCTACTTCCCGGGCAACGCGCCTCAGCCAGCGGATGGGCTGGCGCTACAGGACGACGGAACGATCCAGTCGGTCGACGCGCCCGCCATGCGGCCCGACGTGCTGGTCTGGGTCGAGCATGCGGGCCGCGCCACGCGCTGGCGGTGGGACGGCAACGGCTGGCGCGCGGACGCGCAACCGCTCGGCGACGCCGCGGTGCGCACGGTGCGACGCGCGGGCGCCACCGACACCGACCTGCTCCTGGCCTTTGCCGACCTCGGCCTGGCCGACCCGGCCGCCGCCCCGATCGGCCTCTTGGCCGTGGCCAGCCAGGAGGGCGCGCTCCGCCTCTGGGCCACGATGCCGGACCGCAACCCGCTGAACGGCCCGCTGGGCGCGCCCGCGCGCGCCGGCACGGCCACCGCCGACTTCGGGCTGGCTCACGGCTTCTTCTGGCCCGCGCTGGGCGCCGGCGCCTGCCCCAACGGGCGCCTGACGCCGGGCAGCGGCCCGACCGGCGGCCCGTTCCAGGACAGCGACATCACGGTCCGGCTGAGCAGCCAGCCGGTGGGCACCATCGTCGGCTTCCTCGGCGACGGCCTCCTGGATCTGTGGCGCATGCTCCTGGGCACGGGCGGCGCCCCGCTGGGCCGCGCCGACGCGCTCACGGCCCTGGACGCGGACCACCGACCGCTGGGCCAGGACCAGACGGTGGCCTACGGGTTCGCGCTGCGCAACCACGGTTCCGAGGCGGCCACCGGCGTGGTGCTGCGCCTGGACGGTTGGCTGGCGCTGGGCCTGCCGGGCGGCCAGCCGCTCCCGAGCGGCCTCGGCGACCGCCAGCAGGTGGCCGTGGGCACCATCGCGCCGGGCGCCACGCAGCACGTGACGGTGACGGGGCGTGTGGACTGGCAGGGTCTTGGGGCGGCGCGCCAGGCCCGCTGCCTGGAAAGCCACGACGCCGCCACCTGCCGCCCCAACCTGGAGCGCGCGGCGCTGGACGCCGACCTCTTCGACGACCGCACCCCACCGGCGGGCGGAGGCGCGCCGTGGCCGGCAGCGCCGATCGAGTGGCTCTTCGCCGAGCACGCGGTGGACAGCGAGCCCCCGCACGACGTGGCCATCACGGCCCCCTCCGGAGCGGTGCGCAGCGCCCCGACGACGGTCCGCGGCACGGCGCACGACGCGTCGGGGGTGGTGGCCGTGGAGCTCGAGGTGGCCCGGGACGGCGTGGTGCGCCGGATCGCATGCCCGGACGACGCCCCAGAGGACGACCGCTGGTCGTGCGCCTGGACGCCCGAGGGCCCCGCGGGCAGCGCGCCGTTCGTGTTGCGCGCCAGGGCCACCGACGGCTTCGGCCAGACGGGCGCCTGGTCGCCGCCGCACGCGGTGCGGCTGGACAGCCGACCGCCGGTCGTGAGCGTGGCGCCGGGCGTGGCGGGGCGCGTCTTCGGCCGCGGCCAGCACGCGCTGGAGGGCGCCATCGTCGACGACCTGGGCGTCGGACAGGTGCGGGTCTGCGTGGATGATTTCTGCCGCGCAGCGGTGGTGCACCCGAGCGGCCCGGGCGCGACGCGCGGCACGTGGTCGGCCCCGCTGCCCGAGCCGCGCGTGGCCGGCCTGCCGGACGGCGAGGCGGTGACCGCCCTGCTCTACGGCATCGACGCGGCGGGCAACGCATCGGTGGCGCCGCTCCGGCTGACGTACCGCGTGGACGTGCGCGCCCCGACGCTGGTGGTCGGGCAGGTGGTGGAGGCGCCGCAGGCCGGCACGCCGCTGGTCTCCGGCACGGTGGCGGACGGCTCGCCCGTGGCCGTCTACGTCCACCTGAACGCGCGGAGCGGCGCCAGCGCGCGCCACAGGGCGCGGTCGGACGGCGATGGCGGTGGTGCTGGCGGTGTCGGCGGCGGCGAAGGCGGCTGGTCGTTCACGCCGGCGTCCGTCCCGCCCGATGTGGACCACCTGTGGGTCGAGGCGGTGGATGCGGCCGGCAACCGGACTTTGGCGGGGCCGTTTGCGGTGCAGCCGCCGGTTGGGGCGCGGGTGTACGTGCCGGTCGTGGAGGCGGGGGGGTGATCGCACGCCCGATCGTGGCGGTCGGGTGAGATAGGGCCAAATCGCACGGCAAATTGCGCAACATCAAGGTGCCACGCGTTCAGACAACGGTCGTGTAGGGGCGCACGGCCGTGCGCCCTCTTCGGCGTTGGCCACGACGATGGTCAACCGCCACGCAGTCAGCAGCCCCAATCCGCATGGCCCACGGGCAACCGATTGAGGCTCCGCCTAACGTGCTCCCACTGCGGCATGAACTGCCGCATCAGCGCGCCGAACCGCGCGTTGTGCGTCGGCTCGTCGGCGTGGATGAAGGTGTCGATGAGGTGCCGCATGTCGGCCTCGTAGGCCTTGAGGTCCAGGCTCTCGCCGCTGGCCCTGCGGATGATCTCGCGAACGTCTAGGTAGTTGTCCAGATGGTCCTGGATGCGGCGGACGTCGCCTGAGCTGTAGCCGGCAGGCTCCAGCTCGTCCACGATGTTGCCGTAGAGCGTCCGGTTGGGGTTGTCGGCTTCGGTGCGGAGCATGTGGAGGGCGGCCGAGATCTGGGGTGGCGTATGGCCGCGCTGGGTCAGCCAGCGGGAGAGCAGGTCCTCTTCGACGTTGCTGTTGTCGTAGCGGTCGGACCAGTCGCCGAGGTAGCGGTAGCCCAGCTCGTCGCGGAACAGGGCGACGACGCGGTTCTGGGTGGCGCGCTCGGGTTGGCCGATGGGGTTCATTCCGAATCGGTCCCCTGTTGCGAGGATTCGAGGAGCCGAAGCCCTTGCTCAGTGAGGCGGTACTTCTGTAGGCGGCTTCTGGGCTTGTCCGGCAGCGTCATGGTGATGAAGCCCGCTGCGGCAAGGCGTTGCACCTGCTTATGTAGCTCGCCGGACACCGTGGCATGGCCGAGGGCGGCTGCCATTCCTGCCTTGCCCATCTCGGTCTCACGCAAGAGCAGCAGCACGCGGCCGGCCAGTCGCGACTCTAGCCGTGACTCTAGCCGTGACTCTAGCCGTGACTCTAGCCGTGACTGGGTCGGCGACTGGGTCGCGGTTGATTCAGTGTCGGGCTTGGCAAGCACTCCCGGGGCGAATGGGAACACGACCCACAGCCCGTTGTCCCATCTGAACTCTGGTTCAGGGCTGCCGTGTGCCCAGCAGGCATTGCGGATCAGGTCGATGCCGCGGCCCCATGACTCGAGGAACGCGGCGCGGAAGAACGCGTTGGCGATGTCCGGGTTGTACGGCGCGGATGCATGGGTTGCCAAGAGGCGCGCGATGGTCCATTTGGGCGGCAGCTCGCCGGGGTTCCAGATCCTGAGCTTGTCGTGGAACACGCTGATCTGGATCGGGATGCCGCTGCCGTAGTCCTTGTGTGCGATGGCGTTGATCACTGCCTCGCGCAGGGCATCCTCCGGGATCGGGAACGTCTCGAGCCGCTGGACACCCTCGTAGGAGATGCCCGCGCGCAAGTACTTGGTGAGCAGCAGGTCGACGGTCTTGGTGACCTGGTCCAGCAGCCCGCCGTGGACCTCGTCGTGATAGAGGAGGTCGGAGTCCGTGCGAAAGTAGCCGATCTTGACGTAGGCGCCGGTCGCCACGCGATCGGGCTCGTCATGAAACAGCATCACCGCCGCCCGCGTCAGGTAGTCGCCCTCGACAAGTCGGAGCTTCTCCAACAGCACCGCGTCCGTCTGATCGAGCACGTCGGGCGCCAGCCGGTTGGCCTTGACGGCCCGCCTCCGGAACTCGGCGAGAGCCCGTGGCGACAGATCGGCGACGGCGAACCCGGGTGCCGGCACGCTGTCCCAATGGCGGCCCTGCTTGCGCATGAGGAAGCGGTCCAGGGCCGCGCCCTTGAGTGACTGGTTGGTGCTGCCGCTTCGGTAGTAGTACTCGCCGCGGTAGCTGATGGGGTTGGGATACGCCGGAACGACGATCTCTACGGAGTCCCGGTCGGCGACGGTGCGGAGGTTCACGTCGACCATGATGCCCAACGCGTCCCGGACCTTGTTGGGCAGATCGACCAGGAGCTTCCGCGCATCGGCGACCCCGACAACCGCGCCCTTGTCGTCCACACCGATGACCAGCATGCCACCTTCGGCGTTGGCGAAGCCCGCGATCCACTTGAGGCACTCGTCGCGCCAGGACTCCTTCCACTCGGTGTGCTGGTGCTCGGTCGTCGCGGCCGACGACCGTCGCGCAGTGCGGCTCTCGGAAGTAAAGTTCTTCATGCGCGACGTTCCTCCGCGTGGACCGTACCCGCATCATACCTCGGAGGCGCCCTGCATGCCGGTCAGAGCACGCGCTCGGCGATGATCCGGTTGAGCGCGCGGATGTCGACCTTCGCCTGGAACTCCAGCCGGACGCGGCCGAGCCCGCTGAACCAGAGGTCGAGCTCTAGGTCGCTCTGCAGGTCCAGGCCGGTGCTCCAGTGCTTGTCGGAGAAGGGCGGATTGGCCACCACGAAGTCGAAGGTCTTGAGGGCGTCGCCGTCCTTGAACTTCGGGTCGGTCAACGTGTTGCCCTGCGCGATGACCGCGGTGGCGGGGAGGGTGCGGCCTCAGGGTAACCCAGCCACCCGGTCGATGCCAGCCGACGGTGAGTTGCGGGTATGATTCCGCGATTCGGTGAGGGGGCATTCGATGCGTACGACGTACGATCCGGAAGTGGACGCCATGTACATCTACCTGACCGAGCAACCGGTGGAGACGACCGTGCGCGTCTCGAGCCGTGTCGCGGTGGATCTGGATCTGGCGGGTAATCTACGGGGCATCGAGGTGCTCTTCGTCAGCCAGGCCCTTGCTGGCACCGACTTCTCGCACATCCACCTCGAGCTCCCGAATGGCGGCGTGGTGGACCTCCAGCTTCCCGCACCGGCTGCGTGACGGCGCCGTCCCGGCACCGCTCTGGCCATGCCCGCCTCGCTCACCCACACCCCAGAAGCGTACCTTGCGATCGAGCGCGCCGCCGCGTACAAGAGCGAGTACCTTGACGGTCAGATCGTGGCCATGTCCGGCGCCAGCCGGAACCACAGCCTGATCGCCTCGCAGCTGATCCGCCTGATCGGCAACCAGTTCGACCGACGACCCTGCGAGGTGCATGGCAGCGACATGCGGGTCAAGGTGACAGGCCAGAGTCTGTATACCTACCCCGACGTCACCGCGATCTGCGGCGAGCCGACGTTCGAGGACGCGCACCGCGACACGCTGCTCAACCCAACCGTGATCTTCGAGGTGCTGTCGCCGACAACGGAGGCCCATGACCGCGGCGAGAAGTTCGCACGCTACCGACGGCTGACGTCGCTCATGGACTACGTGCTGGTCGCCCAAGACCGTCCGCGCATCGAACGCTTCGTCCGCGACGGCGACGATTGGGTGCTGACGGCCTTCGACGGGCTTGAAGCGACGGTCATCTTGGGCTCGATCGGGTGCGAGCTGCGACTGAGCGACGTGTATGCCAAGGTCAGCTGGGGCGCAGCTGGGTGACGCGCCGTGGCGGGTGTATCGGCGCCGATCGTCGCTAACGAACGACGTGGATCGGGATGCCTAGCGACAACCCGGACCAAAGACGCTCTGCCGTCACAACCGTCGCGCCCATCTCCATCCCCAGCGCAAGGCAGGCCCGATCGCCCAGCGACAACCCCAGGGTCTTGGTGCTCGGCCGAAGCAACCCGGCCGCGATTGCGGTGGATGCGGTGAAGTCCGTGACGTCCAGGGTTAGCTCGGTGAGGGCGGAGCGGAGCGCGGCTTCGGGCACCCCGTACTCCGCAAGCTTGGCCACCACCTCGGAGAGGTTGACGCTGCTTATGGTGCTCGCGTCGAGGACGGCGGCGACCGCGTCGGCGCCGGGCTCGGCCCCCATGAGCGCGAGCAATGCCGACGCATCCAGAACCACGCGCTCACTCATCCAGCGCGTCCTGGCGCCGATCGGCAAGCAGCTCGACCGACAGCAGCGTACCTTCCGGGACGTAGCGTTGCACCAGGGCCTGGACGCGCTTGATCGCGCGCTGCAACGACGTGATGCGTAGGTCGCCGTCCTCCAGGATCAGGATCACGTCATCTCCCGGCTCGAGCCCCATTGCTTTGCGGTGTGCGGCCGGAATCACGATCCTGCCACCGGCGCCGAGCTTTGTCATGGTCTGAGACATGTGCCACCTCGCCGAGAGTATGGCGATTGTGCTTGAAAGCGTCAAGTCGAGAGCGGCAGCCACGTCTGGATCCCCCTTGACGTGCCGCTCTGCGCCGACAGCGCGGAGATGGTGGCCGCGCTGAGCTACGAGGCCGGCGACGTCATCAAGGGGGCCTATCAGAATCTCTAGCGACTCGCTGCAAGGGGGCTACACCACTCGCACCGGCCCGCCGCACCGGGCCACCTGCGCATCGCTGGTGACCAGGACAATCCCTTCCTCGATCGCCTGAGCCAACAGCAGGCGATCGAAAGGATCCTTTTGGAGCGGCGGCAGGCCGTCGATGCTCACCGCATGTTGGCTGGTGATCGGGAGCTCGGTGTAGCCGTTGTCGAGCAAGCCGCGGCGCAGAAGGCGCGGCTCGACGCGGAAGTCCTCCCGCCCCAGGGTGTTCTTGATCGCGATCTCCCACAGGCTGGCGGCACTGAAGAGCAGCTCGTGTTCTGGGTCTTGCAGGAGCTTGCGCGCCGCCGCGGTAAACCGCTCGGGCTCGCCAGCCGCCCAGAGCAGCACGTGGGTGTCCAGCAAGAGCTTCACGCCTCGCCTCCAAACAGGGCCGCGATCTCAGGTTCGCCCATCGTGTCGAAGTCGTCGGGCACCGCGATCTCGCCGGCCAGGAAGCCCAGCCGCTGCGGCGCCTTGGGGGCCTCCAGCGCCGTGACACGCACCAGCGGCTTCCCGGCCTTGGCAATCACAACGGCCTCACCCTTGACGGCTCGGTCGATCAGCTTGGAAAGCTGGGTCTTTGCTTCATGGATGTTGACGATGATCATCATTGTCTCCCTGGACTAGGTTGACCGGACTAAGTCTATCGTGACGCGCGGAGCCCGTCAAGAGAGAGCCAACGCGGCCGTGGCGCTGGAGGCCGCGTTGCGGTCGCTCGGTCGGGCTGCTTGACGCGCCGTTCAAGGGGTGCTCTAACTGCCTAGCGCTGGCTCGTTTGCGGATCCCAAGGATGCAACGCCCATGAACCTCGCTTCACCGCTCGCACGCTCACCGCGCCGCACGGCGCGCTCCGGACAGCGCATCGGACCGGCGTGCCCTGTACGGGCGAGCTTGCAAGCCACCGAGGTCATCACCGTCCACGTGGGCAGCAACGTCATCGAGGGGACCGGCCCACAAGATGCCCAGGTCAGCGTCGTGTGGACGTCCACCGACGGCGCCAGGACGGAGCAGTTGTCGGCGCGGGTGCGCAGTGGCCTGGAAACCGACGTGTTTGCCGGCACGTTCTTCGCGCTGCTCCAATCGGCCGCCGACTCCGCGGGCCCAACTTTTGCGTTTGCCGATCCTGGTGATCGCATTGCGGTGGACGTGGGCAGGCGCGGCTGGCAGCCCTCCAGCTTCAGCGTACACGACGGCGTGTGGCTGGACCAGGCCGACGCGGAGGCCTTCGTCGCGCGGTCAGCCTGCTAATGCGCGCCATGCCCGGTGTCGATGGAGCGGCTGGCCTACGATGCGGGTTTCTAGTGGACATTGGGCGAGCGACTCCCGGCCTCACGACACCCTACGCTCCAAGCGCTCGGCGATCCAGATCTTGATCACGGACTGCCGTGTCACGCCCAAGCGCCTTGCCTCCCGGTCGAGCGACTCCACCATCCACGCCGGAAAGTCCACGTTCACGCGCCGGGCCTCGAGCATCGGCCGGCGCGCACCCGCCAGGTCGAGCGCGCCGGTGACATCCTCACCGGCGTCGAATCGTTCGTCGAACTCCCTAGCCTTCATAGATCGCCACCTCCTCGTCGCGCGCTACCTTCTTTGGGCTTCGATGAAGTCGATAGCATGCTTGGCTTGGTCGATGCGGCTCGTTGTCGCGTCGAACTCGAAGTCCACCCGCCCCTCATCAAGGATAGTAATGGTATGGGAAGTACACCAAGCTGGAGGCCGCGGTGAACCCATCCGCCCGAACTCCAACGCCACGAATTCCTAACTCCCCCTCTCCTATGCTGACGCATAGGAGAGGGGGCTGGGGGGTGAGGGCCCTCCTCGCCCTCCTCCTGCTCGCATCCGCGCCGCCCGCCTTCGCGCAGCCACCCCCCGCACGTTGGGTCGAGGTCGGCGTCCACCCCCAGGCCGCGCGCCAGCCCACGGCCATCGGCCGCACGCTGGCCGCCCTGGAGGCGTGGCACGGCCAGCTCTACGCGGGCTACGGCGACTACGGCGACAACACCGGGCCGATCGGCATCAGCCCGTTCGACCCGGCCACCGCCGCATTCACCCAAGTCCACGTCTCGGACACGGAGGCCATCCAGAACTGGCGGGCGATCGGCGACCAGCTCTGGGCGCCCGCGACCGATCGCCGCAAGGACGCCGACTTCGCCGTCGGCGAGCCGTGGCGCGACGCCCGGCCGATCGGGACCACTCATGCGTACGATATCGTCACCATTGACGGCGACGATCTCTGGCTGGCCGGGTCCAGCGGCGTGCGCGCCGCGCTCTGGCGCAGCCTGGACGGCGGCGCGACGTGGGCGCTGGCGCAGGCCGAGGGTCCGGCCAGCGGCATCCAGAACGACTTCGCGCGCTACTACTTTGCCGGGGTGCTGGGCGGCCGCCTCTACGTCCAGGCGGACGATTTCTACGGCGCGCCGCACGCCCGCTCCCGCATCTTTGACGGCAGCGCGTGGGCTGACGGCCCCAACCTGCTGTGGGGCAGCATGGGATGGCGGCCGCTGGCGTTCGGCGGCGAGATGGTCTACCAGGGCTCCGCGCAGGGCGGTCCGCTGCTCCGCTTCGACGGCAGCGCGCCGGTGCGGCGCGCGGTCGGCTGGAACGCCAGCGCCGTGACGGTAGCGGGCGACATGCTCTACGTCCTCCGCCAGCGCTTCCCGGCCGGCGCCGACGGGCTCGACCGGGCCGTGGTGCGCACCGCGGACCTCGAGTCGTGGGAGGTCCTGGAAGCGCCCGCTCCAGACGGTGCGCGCAGCCTGGCCGTGCTGGATGGGTCGCTCTACGCGGGCGCGACCGAGGCGCGCCTCTTCGGCCTCCAAGGGGACGCGGCGTGGCGGCCGGAGCCCGTCGCGTGGAACGCCAAGCCGGTCATCCACGCCCTCCGCCCCGTCTCGGGCACCGCGTTTGCGCGCGGCGACGCGATCCCACTCGAGGCGGAGGCCACCGATGCGGACGGCACGGTCGCCCGCGGGCAGTTCTGGTTCGGCGCGCTCAAGCTGGCCGAGCTCGGCGCGCCGCCGTTCGCCGTCCGCTGGACCGATGCGCCAACCGGCACGCACCGCATCATGTTCCGCGCGGTCGACGACGCGGGCGACTACGTGGAGGCCTGGACCACGGTGGTGGTGGAAGCGCGCGAGAACCCGACCGAACCGACCCCGGAGCCCACGGCCACCACTTCGGTGCCGACCGAACTCCCAACACAGGCGTCAGCGGCGTGGCGGATCCATCTTCCGTGGGTGCAGCGCGGGGCCATCGCGCGTTGAGAGCGGGCCACTAACCCTCCCCTTCCGTCGGCGCGCTCACCTCGAACGTGCGCAGGATGGCGCGCACCGTGTCGAACGGCAGGCGCTCAGGGTCGCGGTTGAGCACGATCAGCCCGGGGAAGTGGCCGCCCTCCAGGTTGACCAGCGCCGCGAGCGGGCCGGGCGGGGCGCCCTCCCCTGTGCCCATCAGCTCTGGCAGCAGGAAGACGACGGCCTCATGGCCACCGCTGTCGGAGGCCACGACCTCCTCGATCGCGATCTCGGAGCAACTGTTGGACAACCAGCAAACGCTGCCATCCTCGCGACGCGCGTAGCCGTAGGTATCCTCGAACATGCCCCCTCTGCCCTCGCTGAAGTCCGGGCTGATGCCCGCCAGCTTCATAGCATCGTAGCGCGAGAACCTGAGGAGCCACGCCTCGCCCGTCTCGCCCGGGCGACGCTCGAACGCGACCTCACCCAGCACGCGCGGGTAGGCGAACGCGAGGCCGAGGTCCGGGTTGGCATAGCCCACCATGTCGGTCGCGGTGACGGGCTCGTCGCGGCCCACGGCGGCGGCCGTTTCGCGCGCTTGAAGAAAGGCGGCGGCCTCGGTCGCCGCGGCGGCCTTGGCCGTCTGCATCGGGGGCGGGTACGCGGTGGCGATGTCGGCGGTGGCTTGAGAAGCATCGGCTGTCGACGCGACGGCGCGCGTGGAGCCGGCAGCAGCGGGGTCATCCGACGGCGCAGCAGCCGGCGCGCACGCCGCGCAGGCAACGGCGAGGCCGAGGATCAGGACAAGGCCAAGCGGAGCCACTCTCATGGCGCGCCTCCTTGGGTGCGCGGAGGAGGATATCACGCGCCGCACCGCGCGTCCGTGTCGGCACGAAGGCTACGGTCAAAGCCTACCGCCGCAGGAACACCACTCGATCCGTCCAATCTCGATCTCTCTCCGCATCCCACAGCCGCGCAAGCGCCCGTGCCAGGCCGCCCACGTCGCCCAGCCGGAGCGTGAGGCGGTGTACGAACACGACACCGCCGTGCGGGACACCTTGCTCGGTCCATGTCTTTAGCAAGGGCGGGATCGTGCGCAGGTCATAGGTGACCAACGTGAGTCCTTCGACATGGGCCGCGCTCAGGATCGTCGCATCATCCGCGGAGAGTAGGGCGCCGCCACGCCAATCTCGCAAGGCCGCGACGGCGAGTTCCCGTCGGCGCTTCGCTAGATCTACGACGACCGCGGGTGGCACGTGCTCGTCCAACAGAAGGCGCAGCATCTCACAGGCTGTCGTCGTTGTGGCCGACGCCAACGCTGAAGACCTCGGTCGCCGGCACAGCCCGCCCGAGGGTGATCAGATCCATAGCGTCGTTGTCGGCGATGGCCATGGCGACCTCTTCGGAGAACGCGGCCGCGTAGTTGAGCGCCGCCCGTACGCGTGCTACCGGCCATCCGAGCGCGCGCGCCGTCGCCTCCTCGTCCAACGCATGCTCCTGGGCCACCATGACCACCTCCCAGACCGCAAGCGTCGAGCCCTGGACGTAGGCCTGACGGCCGACGGGCGAGTCGCGGAAGTCGACCAGGCCGAACTCGGCCTGCCGAAGGCCCTCCTCCACCAGCAGCGCGCTCGTCTCGCTCTGCGTGCGCCCCATCCGCCGCGCGATGCGCTGCAGGCGCTCAAGCTGTTCGTCTCGCAGCCGCATGCTGACCACGTGTGTCATCGCTCGCTCCTGACCGTCTACAATGTCACTCATGGTAGCACCATGGCGATTTGACGGAGACTCCATGACAGACGGGTCCGTCCGGCATCCCGCAATCCATTGCCTTCGCCCGACCCCCGCATGCACATCTGCTCGCTCGCCCATCGCTGCTACCCTCGCGCCACATCTCCCAAGGAGCTTCGCCATGCGCACGCTGCTCGGCCACCTGGCGCAGTTCAGCTCGTTCTCCACGCAGAGCGAGGTCCTCTGCACCCAGGGCCTGACCTACCTCCTGGAGAACCCTGAGGCCCGCGCGGCCATCGCGGAGCAGATCGCCGCCCATGCGGGTGTCGCCGTCGGCGGCGGCCTTACATGGCGCGCCGAAGTGCGCCAGCTGGAGGACAGCACGCGGCCGGACCTGGAAGCATGTACGCCTGACGGCAAGCCCGTCGTGAAGATCGAGGCGAAGCTGGGCGCGCTGCTGGTCGAGGCGCAGCTGCGGTCATACGCCGCCGACCTCCACCGGCGTTCGGGCCGCGGCGTGCTCATGGTGCTGGTGCCCGCGCATCGGACCTCCGAGGCGGCTGAGGTTGTGAACCGCGCGTTCGACGTCACCGGCACCGCGCCCTGGAAGCCCGCGAGCTACCTGGGCATCGCCGTGATCGTCACCGCCTGGGACGAGATCGTGAGCTGGCTCGAGGCGGTGGCGTCCGAGCCGTTCCGGTTCGAGCTTGCGCAGCTGGCCTCGATGTACCGGGTCCTCGCCGGCAACGACATCGAACCGCTGGCCGGTCGGGACGAGCTCCTGGCGTGGCGCGAGCGAGCGGGAGTTTTCGAGAGCCTTGTGGACCGAGTCACACGCCAGCTGTCGGGCGCTTCCCGGCTGCTGCCCATGGGCGTCGAAGCGTTGAGCGGCGACCTGGAAGGGCTCGATCCGGTCGGGTACCGCCGGCGCTTCGTCTGCCTGCCGCTTGGGGACGCTGAGCCGTGCTTCAGCATCGGCGCGCGCGACCCGTTCGCGGGCCACGACACGCCGATCTGGATGCGCTTCCACAAGACCACGCCGCGGTTCGCGCTGATCCGCGACCGCCTTCGGGCGTCCCTGGTGGCGCCGCGTCTGGTCGAGAGCGGCGGCCACGTGTGGATCCCGCTCGACGTTCCGATCGGCGCCGATGGCGGGGGCATTGTGGCCGCATTGCATTCTGCGGCTGGCGCGGTGATCGAGGTAGCGTACCGAACCGAGTAGCGTCGCGTTCGTCTAGCGGGGCGCCGATGTAGGTGGTGGATGCGAGACCCCACTCGACCTGCCAGATGTCGCCGTGCGGGCGGGCGCAGAGTCCTCTCCCCCCTTGCGACACATATGCCTCTCGCCTTGGCGGCAACCGCACGGCGTGCCATGCTTGGTCGGACATCTCTGGCTAGGGGCGGGTTTTCGCCTGCAAGACCATGGAGAACACCATGATGCATCGACTGGATGTCATGTACGATGGGGAGGTCTTCCGGCCGGACGAGCCTATCGACCTGGCTCCGAACAAGCGATACGTCATCACGGTCCACGACAGGCTGGATGATGCGGCGGGCGACGTTTGGGAGGTGCTCGATGCTTTGACAGGCAGCGTTTCCGCACCAGTCGACTGGTCCGCCGAGCACGACCACTACCTTTACGGGACCGAGAAGGCGCGAAACGACGACTCCAAGTGACCGGCGACCGTGTGTTCCTGGATACCGTTTTCGTCCAGGCGCTACTCAACAAGGACGACCAGTATCACCCGCAGGCCAAGCGCCTCTTCCCCCGTGTCCGCGCTGCTCGTGAGGTTTGGCTCACCACGGCCGTCCTGCTCGAAGTAGGCAACGCGCTGTCCGGTATCGACCGCGGCGCTGCGGCGACGTTTATCCGTCGGTGCTTTGAGACACCCAACATGCACGTCGCGGAAGTGGACCAGCCGCTGCTTGTCCGAGGACTGCAGTTGTTTGAACATCGGCCGGACAAGACGTGGAGCCTGACCGACTGCATCTCGTTCACGGTGATGGACGACCTCGGGATCCTGGACGCGGCCACAGCCGACCAACACTTCGTGCAAGCCGGCTATCGCGCGCTGCTGGCCGAACCGGGCCAGGTCTAGGACTCGGACGCGGGCTGACAGCAGGCGCTTCACGCCCCGCCCTTGAAACGTGCCGCGATCTCGGGTCCACCCATCGAATCGAGGTCTTCGGTCACCTCGATTTCGCCTGACCCACGCCCCCCCAACCGATTGGGCGCTCGGGCAGCGCTCCAGTACCAGAACGGCCGCGCGCGTCCCCCATGGAACCTCTATCCTAGGACTGACGTACGCCGTGCGAACGACCGTCGCTCACGAAAGCGAGACCAGGCCTTGGTTCGCATCGAGGGCAAGGCCGTTCACACGCTCGACCGTCGGTGCTACCCTCGTTCCACACGTCGCTTGCATCAGGAGAACGACATGGCGACCCCGGAAAGACCATCCCTCGTCGTCGAACCCATCCTGAACGCCGAGCCGGATATCGGCCGCCTGCTGTGGGCGATCCAGGAAGCCCGCGTAAGGACCTTGGAGCAAATCGAAGGGTTGACCCAACCGGTCGTCGACTGGCAACCCCCCGATGGGGAGAGCAGCATCGGCTCCGTGCTGTACCACGTCGCCCTCATCGAAGCGGACTGGCTGTATGTCGAGGTATGCGAGGGAGACATTCCCGCCGAGGTGCTGGCCATGCTGCCGCACCCTGTGCGCGACGAGCAGCACCGGCTGACGCACATCCAGGGCTACAGCGTCGCCGACTACTTGAACCAGCTGGCGACGGTGCGCGAGCTGTTGCTGGACGTGTTCCGGACCATGAGCCTGGACGAGTTCCGGCGCGCTCGCTCCTTTCCCCACTGCGATGTATCCCCGGAGTGGGTCATCCTCCACCTCATGCAGCACGAAGCCGAGCACCGGAGCCAGACTGGCGGGCTTCGCATCCGGGCGGAGCGGGCGCTCACGTGAACCGTCGTTCCCAATGCCACAGAAGCAGTGAGTGCGCAGCCCCATGAGCGCGCCCGTCGAGCGGCTGTTCCTGGCCGTTCCGATCGACCCGGCGGCGCGCGCCGCGCTCCGGGACCGCCTAACGGCGTCGCCGCTCCCCGGCCGCGTGGTGCCGCCCGAGAACTGGCACCTCACGGTGCGCTTCATCGGCGCGGTCGAGGGCAAGATGCGGCCGCTGCTGGAGGACGCGCTCGGCGCCGCCGTGCTCGGGCCGGAGCTGGTGCTCCGGTTCGATCGCCTGCACGGGATGCCCAATGCAGCCCGTGCGCGCGTCCTTGCGCTGGGCCTGACCCCGGACGATGGGGCAGCCGGCTTGGCGGCATTGGCGGCCATCGTCGACCAGGCGGTTCGCCGTGCCGGTCTCGCTCCAGAGGAGCGTCCGTTCCACGCGCACCTGACGTTGGCGCGGCTGGACCCGCCGGCGGATGTGAGCGCTGGCATCCGGCGCGCGGGAGCGTTTGGGATCAACACCTCGGTGCGCGAGCTCGTGCTCTTTCGGAGTCATCTGGGCCAAGGCGTCCCGCGCCACGTCCCGGTGGCCAGCTGGGGTCTTGGCGGGGCGTGAGGGGGTTGGATGGCGCCGGGAAGCCGGGCCGATGCGGCCGAGGCTGCCTTCCGCGACCGGTATGACCTCGCCGACTCGAAGGGCAATCGATCCCACCGCGCTGGAACCTCTCGCCCCTGGTCGACGTTCTATGGATGAGCGACCACCCTGCGCTCCAAGCCGCCATCCCAGGAGCCCGCCTCCATGGCCACCCCTATGCACGCCCTCTCCACGTTCCGCCCAAGGCCGCTCGCCCGCCGCACCATCGGCCATGCCGAGCTGGCGCGGCGGATGGCGCGCGGGTCGGTCGTGTCGCCGGCCCTCTGCCGCTACGTCCTGGACGAGATGGCGGCGGAGATCGGCCGCGCCCTCGACCTCGGAGAGGCCGTCACCTTGGAGGGCATCGCCACCATCGGCTTCACCGCCCGGCTGGACGGCCGCGTGCGGCGCGTCGCCAGGCTGGCGCCGGGGCTGCGCCGCAGCGTGCCGGCAGGCCGGTTCCCGGGCCGCTGGACGAACCCCGACGCGATCGGGGCGACCGTCGAAGAGCTCGTGCAGCGCTGGGACGCGGCGCACCCGGACGATCCCGTCGCCGAGCCGAGGCCGGACGCGGCTCCCGTCGCGCCGGGGGCTGACGCGCCCTCCGACGTCAAGGCGAGAGCGGCCCTGTCCGTAGGCTAGAGACGCGTGCCGCGTAGGGCTGGGGACGCGGGCTTCCTTAGGTCCAGCGGGCATGCGTTCGCCGACGACGGAGGCTACTCCTCAGCCGCCGGCTGCTCGACCAGCGCAGCGACGCCCAGCACCTGCCCGGCGTCAGGTTGCTCTACCCGGCCCCCCGGCTACCCATCCCTCACCCTCTCTACCGCTGCATCGATCACGCGCGCATGCTCCGCCGCGAAGCGCGAGCTGCGGCCGATCGCCAGATGCTCCTTAGCCGCTGCGGCCGACAGCCACTCCCTGCGTCTGCCCGGCTCCGTGGGCTTGACCAGACTCTGAACTTCCACGAGGTAGGCCAAGACACAGACCGCATCACCGCCGGCTGCCGGCTTCCGCGGGAACAGGTACGCGCACACGGGCCTGGGATCGGCAATCCCCAGGACGCCCGCTTCCTCCTCCGCCTCTCGCACGCATGCCTCGAGCGCGCTCTCCGATCGCTTTGATTCAATGTTGCCCTTCGGAAACGTCCAGTGATCCCCCTTCTTCGTGGTAACCAAAAGGAACTCTGGCCCCTGCTGGGTGCGGCGGTACACCACAGCTGCGGCGCGGAAGTCACGACACAGATCTTGATCGTGGGCCATGTCGGAGCTCCTCTGAGTGCCTTCCACAGCACCAGCCGTACCGGTGCTGACCATCCAGTCGTAAGCCTGTCTCAGGCGAAACAGGTACGATCGGTTGATCCGATAGGCGCAGAACGCGCTTGCGGCCGCCACCACACCGCCCACGACGGGCAGCACGAGCAGAAGGTGGCCGTCGGCAGGGCTGCGCTGCGCCAGGTAGACGACGCCCACTCCCGTTATCAACAATGTGTTCAAGACGGTCCCGCGCATGATCCGGATGCGGCTGCGCTGGTACTCCAGAAAGCGGACCGCCGGGGTATCGCTTAGGAGCACTCTCATCCGCATGTTGGCCGGCGCTCGACGACGACCCTTTGTGCCACCGAACCTCCGCACCTGCGCCCCCACCGAGTCGGCGAACCGATCAACGATGATTCCGGCCACGTAAGCCACGGCCAGCAGCAGGATCATGGCAGCCCCGCTGATGCCGGCAAGCCTGTCCAGCACGTCGCCCAGGTTCCAGCCGAGGGCTGTGGCTGCGATCAGCCCCATCCAGATCGAGGCCTGGAGGCCGACGATGAGGATTTCAGCGAAGAGCGTGGTCGTGGTCATGCACGATCAAACCTATGTGATGGGCCATCATCCCACCGCCGCCTTCCGGCTACCCCGGCGGCGGTGCGTGGAAGGTTCCGGTGTCCCTCACGACCACGGCGTAGCCCGCCAGCCGCAGCGGGATGCGCTGGCGATCGTCCTGGGTGAGCCCGCCGGCCAATACCAGGACCGCAGGCTCCCCTTCGACGAGTCCTTCCGCGACGCCGGAGACGCCGTCGATGGCCAATAGTGCGGCCGCTTCGGCCGCGATGACGTCGGCTAGTGGTCGCCGCGCTGCGGGCTGCTCCCGCTCACGGCCCAACCCCATCCCCATCCACGGTGACCTCAAACCTTTCCAACACCGGCCCGATGGGGCTGGCGATGCCCGTTCGGCCGCTGGACGTGCCGGCAAACAGCAACCCCACCGGCTCGCGACCCGGATCGGTGACCAGCAGCGAGCCGGAGTCCCCCGACTTCAGGACCCCACGGCCCTCGACCACGATCTGGCCCACGAACCGGGCCGTCCCCCCCGGGTAGCCCACGTTGACGATGGCGTTGATGCCGGTGATGCCCCCGCGCGTGAGCGAGGTCGTGCGGCCGTACTTCTGGACGCTCGCGCCCAGAACGGCCGGAGCGACCACTCCCGCCATGGGCCGGCCGTAGCCGGCCAACGGCGTGCTGTCGCCCAGCGCGGCTTCGCTCGTCAGGGCGATGGCCGCGTCCATCAGGTTGTCCGCGCCACCGAACACGATCGGCTCGAAGTCGGCCAGCGTGCCCAGATCGTTGTTCCCCGAGTCCGCGCAGCCCGTGTCGTAGCGACCCGGCTGCAGGATCCGGTCGCCGAGCGTTCCGGCATTGCTGAGCGCATACACGTGGTTGTTGCTGAGGGCATAGACGTCCCCTCCGCCGTCCCGGACGCGGGCACCGATGGTCCCCGCGCTGCACTCGCGGGCGTTGCCTGTCGAGATCCCGATGGGCACCGGGCGCTCCCAGCGGGCGGTGTTGGCGGGCTCCGAGGATCCGCCGCCGCCGCCGGGTCCGCCCCCGCCGGGTCCGCCGCCATGGCCGGGCGCATGGTGGAGGGCGACGATCGGCCCCGTCACGTCCACGACCACCGGCACGCCGTCGAGCACCGCCGGCAGGCCCGCGACCCCGCCGCGGGCGGTGTAGATGCGCACCACCGCCCGCCCATCGGAGCCGATCCCGACGGCCGTGCCGACGACACCGGCCTTGGCCAGGAGGCCGTCGGTATGGGCGTCCTGCGCCGCCTGTGCACGGTCCAAGCCGGGGACGTCCGGCGCAGCAGCGCCGGTGCCGGCGGGCCAAAGGGCGAAGACGGCGAGGATCGCGATGGCGAGGACGAGATGGCGTCTGGACATGGGAGCCTCCCTTGCTGCAACGAGCAGCGGGTGCAACGTCAGCCTGCGCGCGGCACGGGTGCCCTGGGGCCGTCTGTTGCACGATGCATGGTGGGTGACAGAATGGTGAGACTATACCAGGGACGGCGAGGATGGCAACCCAGTTCCTGCATCACCGCCTAGGCCACCAGCATCCCCTTGGTGAACGCGCGCTCACCGCGAGCGGGTGGGGCTCCCTGGAGCGAGGCGCGAGTGTGCGAGGGCGACGGCGGCCCGCGCGCCGCCTTCCCAGCCCTCCGATGCCGCTTCCAGCCCTTCTGCGCAAGCCCCAACCCCCGAGTTGAGCGCCGAGCGGAAGGGAGCCCCGCCCGCTCGCCGGCCGCGCAGCCGCCCGCAGCCCGCAGCCCGCTCGCCGGCCGCGCAGCCGCCCGCAGCCCGCAGCCCGCTCGCCGGCCGCGCAGCCGCCCCGATGCTACAATCCGATCGTCCGAACGCCCGCGGACACCCGCGTCCTCGGCCCCCTCGTGCCGCCACGAAAGCGACCTTCGCATGCCCACCTCTGCTCCCGGATTGGACCCTTCCGCCCTCGAGGATCCCCGCCTCGGCACCCCCGGACCCAGCGCCCCCGCCCCCACCCCCGCCGCCGACGCGCCCGTCTCCGACACGCCCACCGTCCGCACCGAACGCGACTCGCTCGGCGACGTGCCCGTCCCCGCCGGCGCGCTCTGGGGCGCCTCCACGCAGCGCGCCGTCGACAACTTCAGCGGCATCAGCGGCCTGGTCTTCAGCCGGCGCTTCCTGCACGCCCTCGGGCTGGTCAAGCTGGCCGCCGCCGGCGTCAACCGGGCGCTGGGCGACCTGCCCGAGGAGCTCGCCGACGCCATCGAGCCCGCGGTGCGCGCCGTCGCGGACGGCGCGCACGACGCCCACTTCCCCATCGACGTCTTCCAGACCGGCTCCGGCACGTCCACCAACACCAACGCCAACGAGGTCATCGCCAACCTGGCCAACGTGCGGCTGGGCCACCCGCTCGGCGCCAAGTCGCCCGTCCACCCCAACGACCACGTCAACATGGGCCAGTCGTCCAACGACGTCATCCCCACCGCCATCCACGTCGCGGCCGTGCTGGCCATCGTCGACCCCAAGGACGGCCTCCGGGCCGCGCTCCTGGGCTTGGCGGACGCCATCGACGCCAAGGCGCGCGCCAACGACGACGTGGTCAAGACCGGGCGGACGCACCTCATGGACGCCATGCCCGTGACCGTCGGGCAGGCGTTCGGCGCCTGGGCCAGCCAGCTGCGCACCGCCGTCGGGCGGATCGACGCCCTCCTGCCGGAGCTCTCGCAGGTGGCGATCGGCGGCACGGCCGTGGGGACCGGGATCAACACGCGCCCAGGGTTCGGCAAGGCCGTCGCGGCGCGGCTCTCCGCGCTGACCGGCCACGCCTTTGCCGAGGCCGACGACCACTTCATGGCCCAGGCGACCAGCGACACTGCGGCCGCCGTGTCCGGCGCGCTCAACGCCACGGCCGTCGGCATGATGAAGATCGCCAACGACCTGCGCTGGATGAACTCCGGGCCGCAGGCGGGCCTGGCCGAGATCACGCTGCCGGCCCTCCAGCCGGGATCGAGCATCATGCCCGGCAAGATCAACCCGGTCATCCCCGAGGCCGCGGCCATGGTCGCCGCCCAGGTCATGGGCAACCACGCCTGCATCACGGTGGCGGCGCAGGCGGCCAACTTCGAGCTCTCCGTCATGCTGCCGGTCATCGCCCGCAACCTCTTGGAGAGCATCGCGCTCCTTTCCGGCGCCGCGCGCGCGCTCGCCGATCGGGCCGTGCGGGACCTGGTCGTCAACCGCGACCACATCGCCGAGCTCGTCGAGCGCAACCCCATCCTGGTGACGGCCCTCAACCCCATCATCGGCTACGACCTGGCAGCCAAGATCGCCAAGCGAGCGTACGCCGAGGGACGGCGCCTCAAGGACGTCACGCGCGAGATGACCGAGCTCACCGACGAGGAGATCGACCGCTACCTGGACCCGCGCGGCATGACGTGAGGACGCGGGCCACGAACGGCAGCATCGCCCGCGGGCTGGCCGCCGCGACGGCCAGGTTCCGGCCGATAGGCGCGTCAGTCCTCGGCGCGCGCGCGCATGCGCCATGAGGTGCCCGCGCTGTGGCCACCGCATCCGCGGGGCCAGCTGGTACTGCCCGAACTGCGGTGCAGGCACCGACAACCTGGAGGCCGATGTCGTACAGGACCAGCATCGGCGGCGGCGGACGGCCGCAGCGGCCGCGTCGGTCGCCCTCTGCGCGGGCCTCGTGGCTTGGGTGGCCTCACGCCCTGAGCCCCCGCAGCGTGCCGCCGCGCCCACGGCAACGCGCCCCCTGACCGCCCTGATCACGCCGACGCTGACGCCCCGCCGCGAGCCGGCGCGCCCCGAGGCGGCCCCATCGCCCACGCAGCCGGCCGAGCAAGCAGCCACCGCCGCCGCTCGCCCGACGGCGCGGGTCCGCGAGGGCAGCCCGGTCTGGTCGGCATCGCGCCTGAACGTGCCGCCCGTGCTCGACGGCTGGCTAGACGACTGGCCGACCACGCCGCAGAGCCTGGCCGCCATCGTCGGGGGCCAAGCCGCCTGGAGCGGCGCCGCCGACCTCAGCGCCCGGGCGCTGGTGGGTTGGGACGACGATGCGCTCTATGTGGGCGTCCGGGTCTTCGACGAGGCGTTCAGCGCCCCGCCGGCCGGCGTCGGGATGGACGGCGGCGACCACGTGGCCGTCCAGCTGGACGCCGACCTCTACGGCGACTGGGACCGGCGCACCTACGACATCGACGACTGGCACATCGGCCTCTCGCCGGGCGACCTGGCCGGCCGCGCGCCCGAGGGCTGGGCCTGGCGGCCGCGGGTGGACGCCGCCGGCCGCATCCAGGTGGCAGCGCGGCGCCTTGACGACGGCTACATCGTCGAGTCGGCCATACCGTGGGCGCTCATCGGCTACGGGCCGCCGCGTACGACGACGAGCGCGGGCGCGGTCGCCATGGGCTTTGCGCTGTCCGTGATCGACGTCGACGGCGGCGAGGGCGGCGCGCCAGCCTCGAGGACCGTCCTCACGACGTCGCCCGAGCGCACGCTGGACGACCCGCGGACGTTGGGCGCGCTGGTCTTCGAGTAGGGGCGAGGCATGCCTCGCCCTGTCTTCCGGAGCCGACCCGCCGACCACCTTGCGCCGTCAGCACCTACGCACCCGCTTCCCCCAGCGCCTCGTGCAGCGTGTGCCAGGCCAGCGTGGCGCATTTGATGCGCATGGGGTAGGCCCGGACGCCCAGGAGCGCCGCCAGCTCGCCCAGCTCGGCGGCCGAGGCCAGCGCCTCGTCGTCGTCGGCGGCGATCAGCGCGCTGCGGAAGGCCTGGAACAGCGCTTCGGCCTCGGCCACCGTCTTGCCGGCCACGGCCTCGGTCAGCATCGAGGCCGAGGCGGTGGAGATGGCGCAGCCCTCGCCGACGAAGGCCACGCGGCCGAGCCCTTGGCCCGTGCGCTCGACGAACAGCGTGATGCGGTCGCCGCACAGCGGGTTGTAGCCCTCGCGGACGACGACGTCCTCGCCCTCGATGCGCCCGTGGTTGCGCGGGTGGCGCCCGTGCTCCACGATGATCTCCTGGTACAGGTCGGCGAGGTCGTCCACGTCAGGCTCGGTCTCGGTCGGGTGGGGGCAGCGGGCGGCGGCGCATGCGCTACCCCGCGGCGTGCGTGGTGGCGGACAGCCGGGCCCGGAGGCGACCCTCCAGGTGCGGGCGCATGGCCTCGGGCGCCGAGGCGACGACCTCGTTGGCAAACGCGAACGTCAGCATGGCGCGCGCTTCGGCCTCCGGGATCCCGCGAGCGCGCAGGTACAGGAGCTGGTCGTCGGCAAGCTCGCCCACCGTGGCGCCGTGCGTGCACTTGACGTCGTCGGCGAAGATCTCGAGCTGCGGCTGGGTGGACACCATGGCGCCCTGCGACAGCAGCACCGCGCTGTTCTCCTGGACGGCGTCTGTCTTCTGCGCGTCCTGGTGCACCTTGATGCGCCCGGTGAACACGGCCGTCGCGCGGTCGTCCAGGATGCCCTTGTACCGCTCGTACGAGTGGCAGTTGGGCTTCATGTGGTCGAGGTAGGTGTGGTTGTCCACGTGGTGGTCCTGGGTAACGAGGTACGCGCCGTGCAGCAGCGTCTCGCAGCCCTCGGCATCGATCCGGATGGCCGCGTAGTTGCGGACCAGGCGGCCGCCGAGGTCGATGGCGTGTGTGCCGAACGTGCTCGGCCCCGCCTGGTGGACCTGCAGCGTGGCCAGGTGGAGGGCGCCGGCGCCCTCGTCCTGGTGCTTGACGTGCGCAAGCACAGCGCCGTCCTCGACGACGATCTCGGTGACCGGCACCACCAGGTAGCCCGCTTCGTCCGCCGCGTCCATGCCGGCGAACGTCTCGACCACCGTGGCCGAGCTGCCCGCCCCGGCGACGACGAGCGCGCGCGGGAACGTCATGGCCAGCGCGCCGTCCGAGCCGGCGGGCGCCGTGGCCAGGTGAACGATGTGGATGGGCGCCTCCGCGCGCGTGCCCGGCGCCAGGTGGACCAGCGCGCCGTCGGCCATGAAGGCCGTGTTGAGCGCGGCAAACGCCTCGCGCTCCCAGTCCACGTGGCGGCCCAGGTGCAGAAGCGCAAGGTCGCGCGCGCCGCCGGCCGCCGCGGCCAGGCGGACGGCGGTCACGCCGTCCGGGAGCGCGTCCAGCGCCGACAGGTCGGGCGCGAAATGTCCGTCGACGAAGGCCATGACGCACGTGGCCGGGCCATCCGGCAGCAGCTCGGCGAGCCGCCGGCGCAGCCGCTCGCCCATCGCTGGCGCGGGCGGCGCGTGGAAGCGCGCGGCCACCACCGGCGCCAGGTTGGTCTTGCGCCAGGCCTCGTCGCGCGGCGTCGGCAGCCCGAGCAACGCAAAGCGCGCCATGCCGGCCGCGCGCAGCGGGCCGAGCCAGGCGCGGCCGTTAGCCAGCGGCGCGGCGGCGTCCAGGGCGGCGTGGAGGGCGACGAGCCGCGCGACGGCGTCGCCTGCCGGGTGCGCGGCGGCCGCGGGCGCGCGCGTGGCTTCGGGCGTGGTCGGGGTGGCCAGGGGTCCGTTCGTCGAGGGCATGTGGGTAGCGCCTAGTTGCCGGCGTGCTGCGGCTGGGGCTGGTCCCCTGCGGCGCCGGCCAGATCCTCGACCCAGCCGTAGCCCCTCGCTTCGAGCTCGTGGGCCAGCTCCTTGCCCCCCGACCGCACGATGCGGCCGTCGACGAGCACGTGGACCACGTCGGGGATGATGTAGTCGAGCAGGCGCTGGTAGTGCGTGACCACGACGAACGACCGCTGCGGGTCGCGCAGCAGGTTGACGCCGTCCGCCACGACGCGCAGGGCATCGATGTCCAGGCCGGAGTCCGTCTCGTCCAGGATGGCCAGGCGCGGCTGGAGGACCGAGAGCTGGAAGATCTCGTTGCGCTTCTTCTCGCCGCCGGAGAAGCCCTCGTTGACCGAGCGCTTCATCATCTCCTGGTCGATGCCGAGCCGCGCCATGAACGGCTTGATGAACTGGATGAACTCCACGGGCCCGAGCTCGGGCTCGCCGCGGTGCTTGCGCGCCGCGTTGACGGCCGCGCGCATGAAGTACGTGTTGGACACGCCCGGGATCTCCACCGGGTACTGGAAGGCCATGAACAGGCCCTCGCGCGCCCGCTCGTCGATGCCGAGCTCGAGCAGGTCGGCGCCGTCGAACGTCACCGAGCCCTCTGTGATCTCGTAGGCGTCGTTGCCGGCCAGCACCTGGGCCAGCGTGCTCTTGCCGGAGCCGTTCGGGCCCATGATGGCGTGGACCTCGCCCTTGCCGATGGACAGGTCGACCCCGCGCAGGATCTCGTTGCCGTCGACGGATGCATGCAGGTTGCGGATGTCGAGCATCACCATGGAACGCTCCTAGAGCTCGTATTCGGTGCGGCCCCGCGGGGCGGCGGCCGGCCGGCCGGAAGGCTAGCCGACGCTGCCCTCGAGGCTGACGCTGAGCAGCTTCTGGGCTTCGACCGCGAACTCCATGGGCAGCTCGCGGAAGACCTCCTTGCAGAAGCCGTTGACGATCATCGAGATGGCGTCCTCCTCGGAGAGGCCGCGCTGCTTGAGGTAGAACAGCTGGTCCTCGCCGATCTTGGACGTCGAGGCCTCGTGCTCCACCTTGCCGGTGGGGTTGCCGACCTCGATGTACGGGAACGTGTGCGCGCCGCAGCGGTCGCCGATGAGCATGGAGTCGCACTGCGAGTAGTTGCGCGCGTCGTCGGCGCCCTTGTGGACCTTGACCAGGCCGCGGTACGTGTTCTGCCCGCGCCCGGCGGAGATGCCCTTGGAGATGATGGTGCTCTTGGTGTTGCGGCCGATGTGGATCATCTTGGTGCCGGTGTCGGCCTGCTGGAAGTTGTTGGTGACGGCCACGGAGTAGAACTCGCCGACCGACCCGTCGCCGATCAAGATGCAGCTGGGGTACTTCCAGGTGATGGCCGAGCCCGTCTCGACCTGCGTCCAGCTGATCTTGGATCGCGCGCCCTGGCACTTGCCGCGCTTGGTGACGAAGTTGAAGATCCCGCCGCGGCCCTGTTCGTCGCCCGGATACCAGTTCTGGACCGTGCTGTACTTGATCTCGGCGTCGTCCATGGCCACTAGCTCGACCACCGCGGCGTGGAGTTGGTGCTCGTCGCGCATGGGCGCCGTGCAGCCCTCGAGGTAGCTCACGTAGCTGGCGTCGTCGGCCACGATCAGCGTGCGCTCGAACTGGCCCGTGCTGGCGGCGTTGATGCGGAAGTACGTGGACAGCTCCATCGGGCAGCGGACGCCCTTGGGGATGTACACGAACGAGCCGTCCGTGAACACGGCGCTGTTGAGCGCGGCAAAGAAGTTGTCCGTGTAGGGGACGACCGAGCCGAGGTAGCGCCGGACCAGCTCGGGGTGCTCGCGCACGGCCTCGCTCATCGACGAGAAGATGACGCCCTGGGCGGCCAGCTTGGCCTTGAAGGTGGTGGCCACCGACACGCTGTCGAACACGGCGTCGACGGCCACGCCGGCCAGCATCATCTGCTCCTCGAGCGGGATGCCGAGCTTGGTGTACGTCTCGCGCAGCTTCGGGTCGATGTCGTCCAGGCTCTTCGGGCCGTCGGCCATGCTCTTGGGCGCCGAGTAGTAGACGATCTGCTGGTAGTCGGGCTTGGTGTAGGTGACGTTGGGCCATGTGGGCTCGGCCATCGTCAGCCAGTGCCGGTAGGCCTTTAGGCGCCAGGCCAGCAGCCATTCGGGCTCGCCCTTCTTGGCCGAGATGACGCGGATGACGTCCTCGTCCAGCCCGGCGGGCACGGAGTCGGACTCGATGTCCGTCGTGAAGCCGTAGCGGTACTGGCGCTGGGCCAGATCCTCCACGGTGGAGGTTGCGGTTGGCATGCTCCGCTCCAAGGCGGCGGCGTAGGGGGCGCCGCGCGGCCGATATCAACCAGGGTTCAAACGCAGCCCGAGTATAGGTCGGTTTTGCTCATGGGGGCAAGAAGAAAGGGCCCGGCCGCTTGCGCGACCGGGCCCCGGTTCGGTCCCCGCTAGCGCCGAATCCCCGGGCAGTCGGGCGGCAGCTCGCCGCACCAGTGGTTGAAGATCGGGATGGCCTCGAAGCCCTTGCTCTCGTCCCCCGGCACGTCCGGGCCGCCCTGCGTCCCCCCGATCCGCTCGACCGCCACCGCGCCAAGCCCCACCAGGTTCCGCTGGAACACCCCGTTGCCGTCGAACACGTCGTGCTCCCAGAACACCGCGCTCACCACCAGGCTCCCCAGGAACCGCTGCGGCACCACCCCCCAGCTCGCCAGGTCGATGTACTCCACCTGCTTCTGGTTCAGCTTCTGGCAGTAGTGGTCCAGCAGCCCGTTCTGGTCGTACAGGTAGATCGCGAAGTCCGTGAAGCCCGGCTTGGGCACCAGGTTCGTGATCCCGATCTCGCTCGTGATCCCGTTGTACCCCTTGGCCACCAGCGGGATCGCGAACACCGCGCTCCCCGATGCCGTCCCTCCCAGACCGCCCGTGGCGATCTGCCAGTCGTACAGCAGGCACTCGCTCTGCGCGTTGTACGCGATCGCCTCCCGCCGGCTCGTCCGCGCCGGGTCCGCCCACTTCTCGAGCAGCACCACCGTGCTGATCCGCGGCGGGTCCACCACCGGGCTCCCCGGGCTGAACCACTCCTGGCTCTCCGCCCGCGCGCTCCCCACCCAGCTCCCAGGCAGCGCCGCGATCACCGGCAGGAAGTACGTCTGGCTCCCCCGCGGGCAGATCCAGTCCACCAGCGTCGTGATGATCCCCCCCGACCGGTCCAGGAAGTACACCTTCACCTTGGCCGCCACCACCCCCGACAGGTTCTGCACCTGCAGCGCCGTGTCCCAGCCCTGGTACTCGCTGTAGATCAGCGGCGCGTAGTTGATCTGGTCCCCATAGCTGAAGTCCAGCGCGTGCACGTTCCCCGGCAGCCCCGCGTACGCCGTGAAGTGGTTCGGCCCTCGCGTGTCCACGATGATCCCCAGCGGCTGCGTTGCCCGCACCCACGCGCTCCCCAACCACCCCGCCCCCGTCACCGCGCTCACGTCGTAGTGCACCGTCTCTCCCGGCGCCAGCGTCAGCACGTCCCCCAGGATCGGCCGCAGGCACTCGTCCTGCGCCTTCAGCCAGATCTCCAGGCTCGTGCACTCCGTCCCCGAGTTCTGGATGTGCAGGATGCTCGACAGGTCGCC
>Ga0326597_10001004_pt1 | contig 47268 bp, 38 predicted proteins | sample RVTome_12_FD_203789 | JGI IMG/M metagenome (GOLD analysis project Ga0326597, IMG submission 203789) | Soil microbial communities from uranium-contaminated site in the Upper Colorado River Basin, Wyoming, United States - RVT100D185 | ecosystem: Environmental > Terrestrial > Soil > Contaminated >...
GCGCTGATACGCGATGGCATTCTGCGCATTGCTGCCCGAGCCGTCGGACTGTACGACGTTGATCGTGTAGGCCGTGGTGGCGGATGCGCTCAGGTACTGCCCGTCCACGCGAACGACCAGGTTGGCGCCGAACAATGGCACCACGCAGGCCTCGTCATTGTTCGCCAACAGTCCCGGCCAGCACATCCCGCTCAGGTCCTCCAGCACGTCCGCCGGCGTGAAATCATAGATATACAGGTCCGCATCCTCCGCGGGCGCCACTCCGGTCAGTGTGACGTGATAAGCGAAACCCGACGGGGGCGACAGGGGGAAGTCCTCAAACTGATCCTCCGTGATCCGCCCGGTGAACGGGAAATCTCCCAGTATGGCCGTCCGTGTGGTGAAGCCAGACGTCACGGGTGCGCCGCTGAGGGCGTTGCCCGCCACGTCCTTGGCGCCTGACCCGACCGCGATGGTGTGGCTGCGCGCGAAGAGCCAGTTCTCATTGGTGATCGGGTTGATCGTCACCGTGTCGTTGGTGGGCGCGTTCCAACTGTAAGTCAGCGAAATCGCCACGTTGTTCGGCGCATGGGCGGTAGAGGGCGTGATGGTGATTGCCGGCTCCGTCGCCACCGTGTCCATGGGCTCGCTGAACTGAATCGTGATGGTCTGGTAGGGCCCCTGGCTCGTGGCGCCATTGCTGGGTGTGAAGGTGACAACCGTCGGCGACGTCACGTCCGGCCCGGCACCCGTGGTGAAGTTCAGGTTGAACGGCCCGACCATGCTCAGCCCGTCCGTGTCTGTCGCGCCCGCACCTACCGTCAGATTGTATGCCGTGCTGGCTGCCAGATCGGGGGTGAACGTGATCGTGACTTGCGTGAAATCGGGCGACCAGCCGAAGCCCATCGTCGCGGGCGGCGAGATGCCGATCGCGGCTTCGGTCACCCCCGTGTTCATGGCCTTGGAGAAGTTCACCGTGATGCTGGCATTGACCGCGACGTTGGTGGCGCCCTCGGCGATGTTTGTGCCCAGCACCACGGGATTCAACGGTGCCGGCACACCTGCCGTGCTGAAGATGATCGCATAGGTCGAGGCAAAGCTGCTGCCCTCCACATCCGTCGCGCCCTTGCCGATGGTGATGGTGTAGGTGGTGCCCTGGGCCAGCGGCGTCAGCGGGGTGATGGTGAGCACCTCCTGGTTCGTTGACCAGGCAAAGATGTGGCTGACGTCGGGGCTGATGGTGATGGCGTTTTCCGTAAGCGACTTGTTCATCGCCCGCGAGAACACGATGGTCAACGGCCTCGTGATGTCCCAGCCCGTATCGCCGTTGGTCGGCAGGCTGGAGGAGACGGTCGTGCCGGCTTCCTCCTCGATCGCCGCCGTGTCCGTGCAGGCGGTCACCAGGGCCAGCAGGCCGACCACGGCGAGCAGCCGCGCCAGATTCTTCGTCTTTGCCACCACTGGGCAGACTCCCTTTTTCTCTTGCCCATGCTGGGCTACCGAGGCTCCACGACTGAGCCGATGATGCCACATCGCTCAATTGACAGCTTCCGAACTGTGTCACGAAATGTCAATAAAAAGTGTCAATTTATGACGGCGGCGCGGGGCCGCTTGCGCGACAGCCGTGGACGCCCTAGCCGGCTTCCGGCCGCCAGCCATCGCCGCGGCGGTCGAAGAAGCGTTGCGCCTTGAGCTCGAAATGGGGCAGGTCGCCGGGCAGACGCTGCTGCAGGCTTACGCGGATGCCCAGCCGCTCGCGGATCAGGTTGGCGATGGCCGGACGCCGATCATCGGGTGCCTCCGCCACGTACTCCACGTGCAGCTCGTCCAGCTCTCCCTGCCGATAGGCGGTGATGCGATGCTCACCGATTCCGGGCAGGCCGTTGAATATGTCCTGGAAGGCCGCGGGGAACACATTCACCCCCCGAATGCACACCATGTCGTCGATGCGCCCCAGGATGCCCCCGGCCAACAGCAGCCAGCTGCGGCCGCAGGCGCAACTGCCCCGGGGTGCCGCCTGTACCAGATCGCCCGCGCGGTAGCGCACCACGGGGAAGGCGGAGCGCCCCAGATTGGTCAGCACCAGCTCGCCGGCGCCGCCCTCGGCCACGGGCTCGCCCGTCTCCGGATCGACGATCTCCGCGATGAATTCCGCCTCGTTGATGTGGATGCCGCTGCGCGCCATGCAGGAAAAGCCATGGGCGCCCACCTCGCTGGCACCCGTGTGATCGAAGCATTGCGCCCCCCACAGGGCCTCGATGCGCGCCCGCGTGGCGGGCACGGAGGCGCCCGGCTCACCCGCGTGGAGGGTGATGCGCACGGGCAGATCGCGCTGGGGATCCAGACCCTGCCCGCGCGCCTCGCTGCCCAGGTGCAGCGCATAGGACGGGGTGCACACGAGGACGGTGACGCCCAGTTGCCGGATCGCCGCCAGCCGCTGGGGCGAGCTCATGCCGCCGCCGGGCACCAGCAGCGCGCCGAGCCGGCCCACGGCATGCTGGGCGGCCCAGAAGCCGATGAACGGGCCGAAGGAGAAGGCGAGCATGACCCGGTCGTCGGCCGTCACACCGGCCGCATCGAGCACGTAACGCCAGCACTCCCCCCACCAGTCCCAGCTCTCGGGCGTGTCCAGTACGCGCAGGGGAACGCCGGTGGTGCCGGAAGTCTGGTGGATGCGGGAATAGTCCCGCGGCGGCTGGGTCAGGTTACGCCCGAATGGGGGATGGGCCTGCTGATCCGCCAGCAGCTGGCGCTTGGTGGTGAAGGGCAGCCCGTGCAGGTGCCGGTAGGTCACTCCATCTTTAGGCAGAGCGGCCCAGGCCTCCCCATAGAAGGCATTGTCCCGCCGCAGGCGCGCGGCCAGGGCGTCGAAGCGCGCCGCCTGATGGGCCTGCCGGGCGGCATCATCCCAGGTCTGGAGGTGCTCACGATACATGGTCGGGCATTCCCCTGTAGCAGCGACCGGCCGCGGTTTCCATGAAGATGGCGCATCCGGGAATTCCGTAAAACCCGCTCGACAGCGACGCCGCGGAATGCCATTGAAGGCGCCCGGATGAACCGTCACAACAATGCCAGGACAAGCGTGCATGCGCGAGCCCTGAGCGTTGAGCGCAAGATGCAGCCGCGCCGGTCGCCACGGCGTGCTGCCATGGCGCTCGGGATCCGTCTGCACCCCGGTGGCAGACGCTTGGCCCGGCCCCGCACACGGCCGTCAGATCGCAGCTGGCCTGTCGATGCGCGCGTTGCTGTCAGGTCTTTGCCCGCCGCGCTTCTGGCCGCGCTGCCGTTGCTGCCATGGGCATGCAATTCCAGTAAACTGGAGTGGCCGAATTCCGTAAGTCCGCAACGGCGGCGCAGCATGCTGCTGTGCGGGCTGGCTTGTTGGATGGCCTGTTTGCGGCGCGCGTCGAATGCGGATGCCCATCGGGCCGGCAAGGTAGAAGACCTGAATATGTTGGCCAACGTTGGCGCTAGCGAGTCACATTGCGATGCCCGTCAACCCAAGCAGTCGAGGAGGGTCATTGCGCCATGAAACGAATCACGCCTGCAACTTTCGTCATCCTGACGGCCCTGCTGACGAGCTCACCCTACCCGGCGCAGGCCGCGCCGCTGCCGGATGCCGAGGTGAAAAGCCAGCTGGCGGCGCTCCAAGCCGCCGTCGACCGCATGCAGCAGCGCATCACCGCGCTGGAAGCGCTGGTGCCTTCATTCACCGGCTTCATGCCTGACTTCAGCGAGCGCTTCCACGTCATGCATGCCGCCGGGGACGCGGAGGACTGGGCCGTGGCGGACCATGAGCTCAAGGAAATGCAGCGCATGCTTTCGATGGCGAACGTCATCGACCCGGAGAAGGGCAAGCTGATGAGCGCCATGCTTTCCCACGACATGGCGTCGCTCGAATCCGCCATTCAGCATCGCTCGCAGCAACGCTTTCGGAAGGCCCTGAATGGGACGGTCGTCAACTGCAACGCTTGCCATGTCGCTTCCGGAAGTCCGTTCATCCAAGTGACGCTGGATGTGCCCGACGGCCTGAGCATGAGGCATCCGCACCAATTTTCGGCCTCGAAGCCTCTCACCTCGCACACCCATGGCCATTAGGGAGCGCCGTGCTTCCTCACGGTGTGCTGAACATGGCCATGGCATTGGGCTGGGCCACCAGGGCAGGCAGGGCGGCCGGATAGCCGGTGGCCACGTCAGCGGCAGACGCATGGGGTGGGCATCGAAGCGCGCCGCCTGATGGGCCTGCCGGGCGGCATCATCCCAGGTCTGGAGGTGCTCACGATACATGGTCGGGCATTCCCCGCAGCATGGGCTAGTCGCGCAACTCGAAGCGGCGAATCTTGCCCGTGGCCGTCTTGGGCAGATCGGTGACGAACGCGAACCAGTGCGGCGTCTTGAACCCGGCGACCTGCCCATGCACATGCGCCTGGAGCGCCTCGCGCAGCGCATCGGTGCCTTCGTGGCCCGGCTGGAGCACGATGAAGGCCTTGGGCTTGACCAGCCCGGCATCATCCACATGGCCCACCACGGCGCACTCGGCCACGGCCTCGTGGGTGATCAGCGCATTCTCCACCTCGATGGGCGAGACCCAGGCCCCGGAGACTTTCATCATGTCGTCGTTGCGCCCCGCGTACCAGTAGTAGCCCTCGGCATCCCGGTGGTACTGATCGCCGGTCACCATCCATTCGCCGCGCATGGTGGCCTTGGTCTTCTCGTGCTTGTTCCAATAGTAGGCGGCCCCCGAATCGCCCCGCACCAGCAGCGCCCCCACCTCGCCGTCGGGCACCTCCGCGTCGTGCTCGTCCACGATGCGCGCCTCATAGCCGGGCACCACGGTGCCCGAGCTGCCGGGGCGAATGGCCCCCGGCTGATTGGAAATGAAGATGTGCAGCATCTCCGTGGAGCCGATGCCATCCAGAATCGGTGTGCCGAAGTGGGCCTCCCAGCGCTTGAACAGATCCGGCGGCAGGGCCTCGCCCGCCGAGACGGAGAAGCGCAGGTAGTCCAGCTTGGGCAGCGTGGCGGGCGGATTGCCCTTGCCCGCCTTCCACGCATCGTAGGTGTTCAACATGCCGTTGTAGAGCGTGGGCACCCCGTAGAACACCGTGGGGCGAAATTTCTCCAGCACCGCAAACACCACCTCCGGTGTCGGACGCGCCGGCTGCACCACGGCGGCACCGCCCGTGGCCAGGGGAAAGTACAGGCTGTTGCCGAGGCCATAGGCAAAGAAGAACTTGGCGGCGGAGAAGCCCACGTCTGTGGGCTGCAGTTTCAGCACCTGCCTGGTGTAATGCTCGGTCACGTAGATCATGTCGTGCTGCAGGTGCACCGCGGCCTTGGGATCGCCCGTGCTGCCGGACGTGTAGAGCCAGAAGGCCGGCTCATCCGGGGACATCTGCACGGAGGTCAGCTCGGGCGATGCCACGGCCACCAGGTCATCCAGACTGGGATAACCCGCCACGCGGCCGTTGCTGATCACGATGTGCCGCACATGGGGCAACTGCTCCTGGATCGGCTCGATCTGCGGCCACAGGGCCTCATCCACCACCAGTACGCGCGCCCGGCTGTCATTCAGGTAGTACAGGTAGTCCTTGGGGCCCAGCATGGTGTTGACCGGCACCGCCACCGCGCCGATACGGATGGCGCCCCAGAAGCACACGGGAAAGGACAGGCTCTCCAGCATGAGCAGCATCACACGCTGCTCCTGCTCCACCCCCAGCCCGCGCAGGGCGTTGGCCACCTGATTCGTGCGGGTATGCAGGTCCCCGTAGGTCAGCTGTTCGTCCCCGCAGAACATGTACGGGCGGTCGCGCTGGGGCGCCGTCTGGTGGGGCAGAATGTAATAGTCGGCGACGTTGAAGCGCTCGGGCAGATCGAGCGTCACCGCGCCAACCTGTTGGCTGGAGGCGTTTGATTGCGCGGGCATGGCGACCGTGGCTGTGGGGGATGCGGGGTTGGTTCCGGTAACACCGGGGGGCCGACGCCACGCGCGGCAGGAGGCTCTGCTCCCCCCACCGGCTGCGCCACCCCCGTCGCGGATACCCTTATACACTGCGGCTTGGGGGCTGTCCATGGAGCGCCGGGGATGCGGCGGGCGGCCAGGGCAGGCATAATGGCGTCAGACCGTTAGGCATGCAACGTTCCCGACATGCAACGTTCCCGACACGCACCGTTCTCCGACACGCACCATGGCCCCCTCGCATCTGCTGCTGTTCGACATCGACGGAACCCTGCTCACCACCAACGGGGAAGCCGTGCGCGCCATGATGGCCGCCTACCGGGAGGTGTACGGCGTCGAGCCGCCCTCCGACGGCTTGCTGATGGACGGCAAGACCGAGCTGCGCATCGCCCATGAGCTCCTCGGCATGTGCGGCCTGACGCGGGAGCAGGTGGATGCCGGGCTGCCCCGTTTCTGGGACTGCTACGATGCCGAACTGGTGCGGCAGCTCAGCCCGGCGGGCACCACGGTCTACCCGGGCGTGCGCGAGCTGCTGGCGGCCCTGCGCCCGCGCGCCGACACGCTGCTGGGCCTGCTCACGGGCAACACGGCCCGCTCCGCCTGGCGCAAGTTGGCCATGGCGGGACTGGACGGCTTTCCAGTGGGGGCCTATGGGGAACATCACGAGGAACGGGAGGCGCTGCCCGCATTGGCCATCGAGGCGGCGGAGGCCCACTGCGGCCGGCGCTTTACGGGCAAGGCGGTGGTGATCCTGGGCGATACCCCCAGCGACGTGCGCTGCGGGCAGCACCTGGGCGTCAAGACCATCGCGGTCGCCACGGGCCTCTACAGCCGGGAGGCCCTGGCCGCGGAACACCCGGATCATCTGTTCGATGACTTCACCGACGTGCCCGCCGTGCTCCGGGCGCTATATGGAGACAACACGGCATGAGCGGCTATCGCCCCAACGTGTGCGCCGTGATTACCGACGAGACGCGCACCCGTGTGCTGGTGTTCCGCCGCGCCGATGCGCTGCTCGGTGACCGGCGCTGGCAGTTCCCTCAGGGCGGCCTGGAAGCGGGAGAGGCGGCGCGGGATGGGCTTCTGCGGGAATTGCTGGAGGAGATCGGCACCAACGACGTGGAGATCCTGGCCGCGGCCCCCGAGCCGGTGCGCTACGACTTTCCCCCCGAGGTGCTGCGACAGCTGCGCGACCGCAACAAGGCGGGCTACCGGGGCCAGGAACAATGGTGGTTTCTGGTGCGGCTGCGGCAGGGCACCGCGGCGATTCACTTCGACCACCAGCCGGCGGAATTCGATGCCTTCCGTTGGGTCTTGCCGACGGAGGTACCCTCGCTGATGGTGGCGTTCAAGGTGGGCGCCTACACCCAGGGGCTGCGTGCCCTGGGCATGCTGCCCGACGCCCCGGGGCCGGCCTGAGCCGGGCGGGCGGCGGCTACTCGTTGAGCAGGCGCAGGCTGGTCAACAGCGACACCCCCACCACGGGCATCAGCTCGCTGCGGTCCCGGCCGGTGCCCGCCGCTTCCCGCAGCAGGGCATCGGTCTCCTGACGGGCCAAGGCTTCCATGCGGCGCACGCCGGCCGCGTTCTGCTGTTGCAGGTACACCCAGCGCAGGCGCTCCAGAAAGAGCAGGCGATAGGGCGAGGCGGCCTCGACCGCCGGCTCCAGCCACGTCTGGGCATCCTTCCAGCGGCCCGCCTGGAGCATGATGCGGGTCAGCCCTTCCAGCAGATCGGCGTCGCGGGGCGCATCGGCCAGGCCCTTGGCGAACAGCCGCTCGGCGGCGGCGCGATCGCCATGCTGCAATTGCAGCTGACCGAGCAGGTGCAGCACCGTCGCCCGCCCCACCGGATGCTCCTGAAAGGGCTGCAACGCGGCGATGCCCTCGCCGGGCCGGCCCAACCGCCCCAGGGTGGCCGCGTGCAGATAGACCCAGCGCCATGCCGGCGTGGGCTCGCGCGCCAGGGCGGAGGAATCGCGCAGCGCATCCTCGTACCGTCCCGCCAGGTAGTTCAGCCGGCCCCAGGCGAAGCGCACCAGGGGCTGAGAGCGGCGCACCTCAAGCTGCTCCAGCCAGCCCGCCGCGGCGGAAGGGTCACCGGAGAGCATGGCCAGGTCCGCCTGGAGCAGCAGCAGGTCCTCGTCCTTGGGCCGATTCTGCAATGCCTCCTGCGCCCAGTCCCGCGCCATGGTCAGCCGGCGCTGCTGCAGCCGTCGCCGCGCCTGGAGCAGGCGCAAGCGGTAGTCCCCCGGATGGTCGCGCAGGGCCGCCTCCAGCGCCCGGTCGCCCTCGTCCATGCGGCCCAGGCGATAGAGCGCGGCGGCGACCCAGTAGCGCCCGGTCGACGAGAGGGCGGTGGTCTCCTCCACCCGGCGCAGCCGGGCCAGGGCCTGCTCGGCCTGCCCGCGCCGGATGGCGGCGGCGGCCTCGGCCTCCACCGCTTCCACGGCATCGGGATATTCCCGCACCGTGCGCGCCAGCAGGGCATCGGCCTGGGCCATGCGGCCGGTCCCCTGGAGCAAGCGCGCCTCGGCCAGCAGATCGTCCAGCGTGGGCTCGCCCTGGGCATGGATGCGGCTCATGGTCTCCTCGGCCCGTGCCCAGTCCTCCCGCCCCACGAACAGGTCCAGCTGCTCGCGGAGCAGGGGCCGGGGCGGATCGCCGGCGGTCAGCCCGCCATCGATGAGCGTCTCTGCGAGGGCGCTGCGCCCCTGGGCCGCGGCGATGCGCACATGCAACAGGCGCGCCGAAGCATCGGTGGGACGCACGTCGCGGGCCCGCGTGATCGCTGCCTCCGCCTCGCTGAAGGCCGCCGCGTCATAGCGCAACCGGGCCAGCGCATACAGCGCGGGAAAGTAGCGCGGCTCCCGCAGCAGCGCCGCCTTCAGCGTCTCCGCGGCGGCGGGGCGGTCGCCGAGCAGGGTCTGGGTGCGGGCCAGCACGATGTAGGTCGACAGCAGGTCCGGGTCCGCGCGGATGGCCTGGTTGAGCGCCGTGAGGGCCCGGAAGCGCTTACCCTGGGCCAGATAGATCGCGCCCAGGACCGCGGTATAGCGACCATGAAACGGATCGACGGCGGTGGCCTGCAGGGCGAATTCCTCGGCCGCCTGCACATCGCCGCGCCGCAGCAGCACCTGGCTGAGCAGATAGGCCGTCTCGGCATCGTCGGGGTCTTCCGCATGCTGCTCACGCAGGCTGGCTTCCAGCGCCGGCAGACGCGCCTCCGGGGCGGAGGCGATGGCAAGTTCGGTCACGGCGGGCGCGCCACAGCCGCCCAGTCCCAGGCTCGCGAGCAGCAGTAGCGCCACCAGCAGTGGCCGGAACAGTGGAGCCCGGAACAGTGGAGCCCGGAACAACGGAGCCCGGAACAACGGTGCCGGCAGCAATGGGGCCGGCGGCAGCGGTGCCAGAAACAGCCCATGCCAGGGGAAACACCCCTTGCGACCGATCATGATGCGGGCCTCCACGGAAGGGACAGGGGGCCCTCGTTGCCGGCCTGGTCCACCAGCCGCAGGGCGAATTCGGACAGGCGCAGCGTTGCATCCGCGGGCAGGGTCAGGCTGCCGCCCGCGATGGGCTCCGCGTTGATGGGTGCCAGGGGCCACGCGCCGCCGGGGGAGCGCCGGTAGATGTTGACCCGGTAGTACAAGACGCGGGTGCCCACCTCACCCTCGGCGGTGACGAAGCGCACCTCGCGCTCGCGCCGCACCGCCCAGGACAGCCGCAGTCGCGCGCGCTCCGCGCCGAGCCAGGCCCCTTCCAGCGCATGCGACGGAATCTGCACCGGCGCCTCCAGCAGCGCAACGGGGGACGGGGCCGCCAGGCCCGCCGCAAATTCGGGTTGCACGCGGGCGCGCCACAGCGCCGGCTCCGGGGCCAGGGGCAGCACCTCATACATCCAGGGCTCCCCGCTTGCGGGAACACGGCGCTCGACGACGATCACGGGCTCGCACATGGGGCAATCCAGCGGGGTGCGGACGATGGACACGGCATAGGCCTCAGGCGCGCCATGGGCCTGACTCGCCGGGGGCTGCTGCCAGGCGAGGACAATGCGCGCATCCTGCTGCCGCAGGGAAATGGTTTCCACGGTGGGCAATACCAGCGCCACGGGCTGCGGCTGGGTGCGCAGGCCACAGCCGGCCAATCCCACTGCGCCGCACAGCAGCAGCCATGCGGCATGGCACCGGACGAGGTTCACCGCCGCTCCTAGCTTAGCCCGCCGCGCAGCAATTCCTGGATCCCCATGGATTCACGCACGGGGGGAGAGAACTCCACGTGCAGCCGGAACACGCCATATTCCTTGGGCACGCGCTCGGTCTTGACCACGGTGCCCTTGATCGGCTTGTAGAAGGGTTCCACATCCGCTGCCTGATGCCGTCGCGCAAAGCGCATGGTCATGCGGGTGCCGAGTCCGTAGTTGTTGGTCACGCGGATCACGCAGCGGTTGCGGTGCAGTTCCTCGCATTCCACGGTGGTCGCATACCGGTCGAAGATCAGCTCCACCTGATACGTGTCTCCCAGCAACGATGCCTCCAGGGCATGCTGGGTCAACGCGCCCCCGGAGCTGGCCTTGCGCTTATCCGCCCCTTCCTGCACACGGGGAATCAGGTCATCGGCGGAAAAGGGCTTGCCGAGAAAGGCATCGGCCCCTTCCGCCGCGGCGCCGTGCTGGGCGGCCGCGGAGGCATCGGAGGAGAGCATGATCACGGCCGGTTGCACCTTGGCCTGCTGATCCGCGCGGATTTTCTTGAGGATGTCGATGCCGTTGACCTCCGGCAGGTTCCACGCGCAGATGACCACGCCGTAGTCCCTGTGGTTCTCCCAATCGCGCAAGGCTTCCGCACCATTGGAATAGGAGGTGACATTGGCGGCACCGGCCTGGCGCAACGTGCCGATCATCGACTTGAGCAGCGTCGGATTGTTCTCCACCACCAGAAAATGCAGCAGCCTGACATCCTCCGACAAACCGGGCTGAGCCGAATCGCTCATACGGACAACCCCTTCCAAATGGTATTCCAGTCTTCTCGGGTGGCCCCGACCGCAGGCGGTCACCGCCCGCGGTAGCCAGGCACCTGCCCTGGCGCTGCCTGCCCAGGGGACCACATCAAATTTATCCCGATAGTAGCCGATGCCCCCGCAAATTCCAAAGTGGCGGGCACCGCCCGCGGGGACGGGCTTGGCAAGGCAGGCGCCGCACCATACAGTCTGTCAAACGGCCCGCGAGAGGAAGCGGCGCCACCCACCACAGAGAGGAGCGATGGCCATGAGCGATTTTGTGCTGTTGGAGCGGGAAGGCCCGCACGGGAAGCTGATTCTCAATCGGCCCGAGGAACATAACCCCATGAGCGATCAGGTGGCGGCGCAACTGCACGCCCATCTGCAGACGCTGGCCAAGGATCCCAGCGTGGGGGTGGTCACGCTGCGCGGCGCGGGCCCGTCCTTCTGCGCCGGGGCCGACCTCAAGTTCTTCCTCGGCGTGCTGGACGACCCGATCCGGCTGACCGAGTTCATGCGGACCATCAAGACCACGATCAACCTGCTGGAGAATTTCCCACACCCGGTGATCGCCGTCGTGCACGGCTTTGCCCTGGCAGGCGGGCTGGAGCTGCTGCTCGCCTGCGACCTGGCCATTGCGGCGGAGGATGCGCAGATCGGCGACCAGCACGCCAACTTCGGCATCTTCCCTGGCGGCGGCTCCTCACAGCGCCTGCCGCGCATCATCGGACAGCGCAAGGCCAAGGAGCTGATCTACATGGGTTCCCGCGTCTCCGGCAAGGAGGCCGAGGCGCTGGGTCTGGTCAACAAGGCCGTGCCGGCGGCGGAGCTGGAAGCGACCGCGGAGGCATGGGTGCAGAACATCTGCGAGAAGAGCGCCCGCGACCTGGCGTATATGAAGGAGGCCATTCACGCCTCGGGCAACATCCCGTTGCCCAACGGGCTGGACCTGGAAGAGATGCTCTTTCTCAACTACGCCAAGCTGGGCGATATGCAGGAAGGCCTGAAGGCATTCAAGGAGAAGCGCAAACCGCGGTTCGGCGCTTGATCCAACACCGCGGCGGCCTGTCGAAAAGCGACACGTGCGCGACGTGTTGTGCTAACATGCAACATTGATCACAATGCGCTAAGAACGGCATATGGGTGCCGTGGGCCATTCCGTGTATCTTGCGGGCCCATGCGCGCCAAGCCCATGGCCCATCTCAATATAGACGCGGCGCGCGTGGCCGCGTACTGAATCCAGGAACACCTGTTGCGGCGGCGATTCTGTCCCCCGGTACCGTGCCGACAGGAGTGTTGTGATGGTTGAATCCCGACTGGTATCCGGCCAACCCCGCACCAAGCGGGGGCTCCGTGTGCTCATCATCGATCCCGAGCCGACCAGTCGCATTCGGCTCAAGGATACGTTGCGGGGTGTGGAATTCCTCGAGAGCATCGTCGAGCAGAGCACGGCCCACCAGATTCAGGAGCTTGCCGAGGTCGGGCCGATTCACATCATCCTGCTCGACCAGGAACTGGGCAGTCAGGAAATCGGTCGCATCATGGATGCCTGCCGCCAGGATTCCCTGTTCAGCAAGACCCAGTTCGTGCTGGTCGCCGGAGAGATGACCGAGGACACCGAGGACGAGGCCCATGCCATGGGCATCGCCGGTGTGGTGCCCAAGCCTTTCGACCTGGCGAGCATTGAGCGGGCGCTCAAGGCGGCGCTGGCCAAGTTCTCCGCCGCTCAACCCAAGAAGCTCTCGGGCAACGCGGCCAAGGATACCTTCGAGCGCATCCGCAGCATCTCCATTTTCTCCGGCTTCTCGGAGCTGGAACTGGTCCGTCTGCTGAAAATCTGCAAGACGCGCCTGTATCCGGAGGGCGCGTTCATCTTCCACGAGGGGGACCAGGGGGAGTCGCTGTTCGTGCTCATCTCCGGGCGTGTGGATATTCGCAAGAAGATCGAGGGCCGGCACAAGACGCTGGTGACCATGGGGCCGGGCGACTGCTTCGGGGAAATGGCGATCATCGACGATGAACCCCGCATGGCGGACGCCGTGGCGGCCTCGCCCTGCACGGTGATCGAAGTGGCCGAATCCGTCGTCAACCGCAACGACGACGTGATCTCCCTCAAGCTGGTGCGCCAGCTCGCCATCCTGCTGGTCAAGAAGCTGCGCCGTTCCTCCGGCTAGCGCCCCCCGCCCCGCGCCGGTGGCTGCCATGCGGCGCTCACTGGGCGGTCACGCCGCCATCAATCACCAGTTCGGTGCCGGTGACGTACTTGGCCTCGTCGGAAGCCAGGTACAGCACGCCGTAGGCAATGTCCGCGGGCTCGCCCCGGTGCTTGAGGGGCGTGATGCGGCGCATGCGGCGGTCCCGCTTCTCCTTGTCGATGGACTCGGCCACCTGGAGCGACATGGGCGTCTGAATGAACCCCGGGTGCACCGAATTGACCCGGATCGGATAGCCCAGCATGGCGCATTCCAGCGCCGCCGACTTGCTGATCGTGCGCACCGCCCCCTTGGCGGCGGTGTAGGGCCCCGTGTACGGCGCGCTCACGATGCCGTAGATCGACGAGGTGTTGATGATGGAGCCGCCCTCGCGCTTCATGGCGCGGATGCCATGCTTGATGCCCAGAAAGACGCCGTCGATATTCACGGACATCACACGCCGCCAGTCGGCCAGTTCCAGGTTTTCCAGGCCCGTGTGCGGCGGGAGCACCCCGGCATTGTTGAACAAGATCGATGGTGTACCGAAATGCTGCTGCACCGTTTCCATGGCGGCAACCCAGGCATCCTCCTCCGCCACATCCAACTCGACGAACAGGGCCTGGGCCCCCGCCCCGTGCAACTCGTCGGCAAGCGCCTGGCCCAGGTTGGCCTGCACGTCGGCGATGACTACCTTGGCCCCTTCCTGCGCCAGCAGGCGCACGGTGCCTTCGCCGATGCCCGACGCACCGCCGGTGATGATAGCTACCTTGTCTTGTACCCGCCCCATGTGTGTCGCTCCGGAATCGCAAAAAGTAGAAGAGAAATGTTTCGTCCTGCCGCGCCTGGCCGCTGCGCCGCCGCCGTCGGAGGGAAGGCCTAATCCGCCCGCAGCCGCGCCGCCGCCCGGAACAGCGTGGTCAGGCTGCCCGGTTCCACGTCGTCCGCCGTATGCAGCCTGAGGTGTCGCATGCGCTTGCCGCTGCCCTCGAACGCCGCTTCGCGGTTGCCCAGCGCCACGGCATCGAAGAAGCCCAGCTTGACGTGATCCCCGGCACCATACACCACGGCCAGCCGGCGGCTCCCCAGCAGGAAGGTGGGGCGGCCCCACTTGAGATCCTCGCTGAGCTTGGGCACCGCCTCGCGCGCCACCTGCCGCACGGCATGGACAATGGCCTGCTGATGCTGCGGAAGCCGGCGGATGTAGGAGTCCAGCGCCGTGCTGTCGATGGGGACGGTTCCCTGCCGGGGCCGTCGACCGGAGGTGTCTTGAGAGGCCATGGGCTGCCTGTGGGTTGGGGGGCTGAGCCGCGGCGCGGCGCACACGCCGTGGCAGGATCAGACCTTGATCTTGCTGAAGTCCCAGGTGGTGATGCTATGGGGCTTGATCGCCAGGGTCATGCGCTGCTGTTGGTAGAAGCGTTCCAGGTGCGGCGGGAACTTGTCCGCATAGGTCTGCTTGTACAGCGGCTTGTTGGCATGCAGCCAGTTGCTCCATGCCTCGAAGCTCACCTCGTCCTGATTCTCGTTGATGCGGGCCTGGCCCATGCAGAGCACGGTCTTGAGCTCGTAATACTGGTGGCCGGCCTCCACCAGTACCGCCACGTTGGGGTCCTCCCGCAGCGGTGCGGCCTTTTTGCTGGCGGCAGCGGTGTTGATGTAGATGGTATTGTTCTCCCAGCCGAACCACATGGGCAACGGCAGGGGCGGCTTGCCCTTGCGGTTGATGCACAGAATGCACGTCACCGAATTGAGCATGAAATCGTCGATTTCCGACTGGCTGAGCGCAATGCCCATGGAATCCTCGCGTGGAGAGGGTGTGGTAGAGCCCCGGTCGGTTGCCTGGGTCGCTGTGCAGCAGCCGGCAGGTGGCCGCTGCGCCGCCGGGGGCGTGTCGCCTGGGCGACATCATAGCGACGCCCAAGCCAAGGGGGCAAGGCCAACCGCCCGGGGCCGCCCGCCCCACCCCGGCAGCGCCGGTCAGGCGGCTGCCCGCCCCCCGTGGACAGGCCCTGTCCGCTCACGCTTGACGGGAGACAACCGATGACTCAGGGGGCAACGGAGGCCCTGTTCTGGCGCCTGGCGGCGGAACTGCAGGCCGAGGATGGACGGGTCGTGGAGGGCACCATCATGAACGGGCGCTGCCTGCGCGTCGGCAAGGAGTTTCTGGCGCTGGTGGACTTCAAGGGCTCGGGCCTGGTAATCAAGCTGCCCCGCGCCCGCGTGGAGGAACTGGTACGCACCGGCGTGGGCCGGCCCTTTGCCCCGGCGGGCAAGGTCTTCCGGGAATGGGTCGCCGTCCCCGAGCCGGATGCGGAATTCTGGCGCGCCCTGCTGCGGGAAGGCGCGGCCTTCGTCGGCGGGTGACGTGGCGCGGGGGCATCCTCGGGCCAGGGTCATGCCCACACAGATGCATCATGAAACCGGGAGCAGCACATGGAGTTTCACTTTGGGCGTTTGATCGACCATGTCCAGTTGCGGGTGGCGGACCTGGAAGCCAGCCGACGCTTCTATCAGGCCACGCTGCGGGCATTGGGACGCGACCTGAGCGGGGGCGGCGATTGGTATTTCCACGCGGATGAATTGTTCGTGACAGCAGCCGGCGAAGAGCCGGTGTCGCGGGTGCACCTGGCCTTTCAGACCAGGGACCAAGCGCACGTGGATGCCGTATACCAAGCCATGCTGGGCGCCGGCGGACGCGACAACGGCCCACCGGGCTTCCGCGACTATCATCGTGGGTACTACGGCGCATTTGTGCTGGACCCGGACGGCAACAATATCGAGGCGGTATACCATGGCCCCGCCGACCGGTCCGCCACGAGCGTGGTCCTGACGCCCACCGCACTGCCCGACGCAACCGCCTGAAGCCGCCGCCCGCCAGGGCGGCCTGGGGGCAGTCTAGGACACCAACTCGTAGTCCTGCAGGATCGGCTGCTGCATGTCGCTGCGGAACTTGCGCACATGCCAGGGCCAGATGGCCGGTGTGCCATGCTTGTCCTGGTACCAGCTGCGGCAGCCAGTGACCCATACCGTGTCCTTCATGGCCTCCTTGATCTCCGCGGCGAATTGCTCCACGGCCTCCTGCTTGGCCACGACCTCGCGGTAGGTGCCGTCGCGGATGAGCGCCATCAACTGCAGCACGTATTTCACCTGAATCTCCGCCACCTCGATCAGGCACAGGTTGCCGATGGGGCTGTGGGGCCCGAGCAGCATGAAGAAATTGGGAAACTCCGGAATGCTCACCGACTTGTAGGCAAATGTCGCATCCTCCCAATACTCGTCCACGGTCAAGCCGCCCCGCCCGATCACCTGCATGGGGCGAATGAAGCGGTGGCCGTCAAACCCGGTGGCCAGCACCAGCACGTCCAACTCGTGGAGGGTGCCATCCTGCGTGCGCACGCCGCCGGCTTCCACCCGCTCGATGTGCGATGTGACCAGGGACGCGTTGGGCTTCTGGATGGCCGGATAGAATTCGTCCGACATGATCAGCCGCTTGCAGGCCACGGTGTAGTCCGGCGTCAGCGCCGCGCGCAGTTGCGGGTCTTCCACCTGCGCCAGGTTTTCCAGGCAGGCCTGCTCGATGAGCTTGAGCTGCTCATGGTCGCCCACCACGGCCGCCGCGAAGGAATTGTCGATGCGCTCCGCAAAGCGGTTGAAGATGTGGGTCATCATCTCCGGGCTGGAGCGGAAGTTGTTCTTGTCCTGTTCACTATAGGGCGGGTTGGCCAGGGGGAAGACCCACTGCGCCGTGCGCTGGAACAGGCTCAGGTGCTGCACGTCGTCGATGATGGCCGGCACGATCTGGATGGCCGTGGAGCCGGTGCCCACGATGCCGATGCGGCGCCCCTCGAGCGCCACGTCATGGTTCCAGCGGGCCGCATGAAACGTGTCGCCCTGAAAATCTCCCAGACCCGGGATGTCCGGCATCACCGGATCGCGCAGCACACCCGTGGCGGCGATGACCACATCCGCCACGTCCCGCGTCCCGTCCCGCGACGCGATGTGCCAGCGCTCGTCCTGGTACTCGCAGCGCACGACATCCTTGTTGAACTGGATGTAGGGCATCACGTTGTATTTCTCCGCCACGTGGGCCAGGTACTCGTTGATCTCCGCACCGGGCGAGAACAGGCGCGACCAGTCGGGATTGGGCTCGAAGGAATAGCGATACAGGTGGGAGGGGATGTCGCAGCTCAGGCCGGGATAGGTGTTGTCCCGCCAGGTCCCGCCCAGCCAGCCGGCCTTCTCGTAGATCACAAAGTCCGTGTAGCCGGCCTCCTGCAGCTTGATGCCGGTCAGAATGCCGGACATGCCGGCACCGATTACCGCGACGCGCAGGTTGCGCTGGCCGCCATTGCTCGTTCCGTTTCCGCTCATAGGTTCTGTCCTGCGTCGATGTTGGGGGGTTGGCGATGGGTAGGTCATAACATTTTTCAGTATGCCAAAGGCAATCCGCCCCCGTGTGGCATAGGTCACATCGGGTGGCGGATGCATGAACGGCGGTCCCCAACGCAGAAACGCCCTCCCCGGCGCTGGGCCGAAGAGGGCGTGGGCAAGGCGAGAATGGGAAGAGCTCCCCGAGTAAGATTCGAACTTACGACCTAGTGGTTAACAGCCACCCGCTCTACCGCTGAGCTATCGGGGAGGGTGGGCGCCCGGCGGGCCTGACGGCCGGCTGGGCGCCGCATGCGGTTACTTCAGGAAAGCGGCCAGATCGTCGATATTGCCCTTGAGATGGGGCAGGGCCACCATGATCCGCGTGTCCCGCTTGGGCTTGTAGCCGGCCGGATAGCTCTTGTCATAGTTCCCGTTGCCGTTCATCACACGCGCCGTGATCAACGCCTTGGCGGCACCCTTGATGGACGGGCCCAGCGGGCCGTCCTTCGACGGATCCGGGCCGTGGCAAGCCGCGCAGTTGGCCAGGTACACCTGCTTGCCCTTGGCGGCATCGCCCGCGGCGGAGGCCGGCCCGGCCGCCAGCATGAACGCGGCGCCCATCAACAGCATCACTCCCATCATACGCATCATCAGATAGCTCCGGAAAGTTGCTCAAAGGTGTTGCTGGAAACCAGCGTTGCGAACAGTTGACACCGGTTGTCAGGTGGCGGTTCTGGGGCGCCGTCCGGTGCGCCGCATCGGCCAACCGGCGGCGTGGTCGCCCCGCCGGTAGCCTTGCCGTCACAAGAGAACAATGTGGCATAGGGCCCCCGCGTCCGCAAGCCAAAAGCAGGGGCCCGGGCCGCGCTGCGCCGTTGGTGCGGCTTGACTCCACGGCAGGATAGCGGCATGGTCAGGGGGCGTCGGCGTTGCTGCGCGGGCGCGCCGTGGGCATGTGGCCACACGGCTGGTCAATCCATTTGTGAAGCAGGCATCTCATGCACGAGTTCGAAGTCCTGGTCACCTTCGCCGTGATCTCCGCAATCTATTTCGGGCTGTTCATCGCCGCCGAAAAACTCTTCATGAAGAAGTAGCCTCCGGCTCTTGTTCGCCCCTAGCGCAGGACACATGCCTGGCCGTTGCCTCCGGCGCACCGTTGCCGCGGGGTTTGCCCTGTTGCTGTGGCTGGCCCTGGGCGCCTGTGGCCCCCGCGAACCGCTGCCGCCCCTGCCCGGCCCCTATCCCCTGCTTGTGCAGCAAGCGCCCGTGCCGTTTCAGGCGCGGGGCGCCCTGCTCGTGGAAAATGGCGACGATGCCACCAGCGGCACGATGACCGTGGAAGCCGATGCCGCCGGCGCCGTGCGTGTGCGCCTGATGGCCCGCGTCACCGGCGCGCTGCTGCTGGATGTGCGCATGAGCCCCGACCGTCTGCTGGTGCTGGACCATGCCCAGCGCACGTACTACAGCGGCGACAATACCCTCGCCTATCGCCTGGCCTGGCTGCGCTTCGATATGACGCCGGCCGAGCTGGTCTCCATCATGGCCGCGCGCGTCACCGAAGCGCGCTACCGGGCCGGCGACGGCCGCCTGAGCCGGAGCGGGCTGACCCTGCGCGAAGGCGATGCCTGGCATCGCATCACGCTCTCCGCCGACGGACGGCCCGTCTCCTGGGAGAAGCACCGCGGCGCGCACATGGTGTATCGGGTCAACTACGACAGCTACCTTGCCACCAACGGCAGCCACACCACCACCTGGCCGCGGCGCTTGCGGGTGTTGGGCGACGCCGGAGCCGATGTGCCGCCCACGCGCATTGTGATGGGCTTCAGCGAGGTACACCTGGGGGCCGATGTGACCGTGCCCATGGATTTCGCGCCGCCGCCCGACTGGCAGCCCGGCCCGGAGCCGGAGCGGGAGCCGCTGACCGTGTATCCCCCCCAACCCGGCGGCTGATCCGTCCCCCACACGGCAAGTGGCGCCACCTTTTTTCTGACCTGACTTTTTTCTGACCTGAATGGGCGCGCGACGCCGACCAGCGGCGCCGGCATGCCCGCGCGCCCAGGCGGCGCCGGCAACTGGGCAGGTTGGGCCGGGATACTGTCCATGCAGCGCTCCGGTGGTTGAGCGGCCGATGCCGGCCCTGCCCGCGCCCGTCAATTCACTCCGCGATGCGCCCCGGCCCGCACGGCGGGTGGCCAGGCACGGCCCTAATCGGTACCCTGAAGACAGATTTGCAGCGCGCTATCAAAGAACCCATACCATCAGGGGCGCCGGCCCACCGGCCGCCCCCTTCCCACAGCCAGAGCCATTCATGACTGCCAGCCAGACCCCGCCACACACCAATCGCCTGATCCAGGAGAAGAGTCCCTATCTGCTCCAGCACGCCCACAACCCGGTGGACTGGTATCCCTGGAGTGAGGAGGCGTTTGCCCGTGCCCAGGCAGAGGACAAGCTGGTGCTGGTGAGCATCGGCTACGCCACGTGCCACTGGTGCCACGTGATGGAGCGGGAGTCGTTCGAGGATGAGCGGCTCGCCGGCTATCTGAACGAACACTTCGTGGCCATCAAGGTGGACCGGGAGGAACGCCCGGACGTGGACAAGATCTACATGGATGCCCTGCAGGCGCTGGGACAGCAGGGGGGCTGGCCGCTGAACATGTTCACCACGCCCGACGGGCGACCCGTCACCGGCGGCACCTACTTTCCCCCCGACGACCGCCACGGGCGCAAGGGCTTCCTGAGTGTGCTGCAAACCATCATGGACTACTGGCACAACAAGCGCGACGACATCCTGCACAATGCCGAGGCCATCACGGCCCACCTGCAACAGCAGGCCAGCCTGACCGCGCCGGCGGGGGCAGCCTGGGATCACGCCGGCCAGGATGCCGCCCAGGCCATGTACCTGCAGCATTTCGACGCCCGGGACGGGGGCTTCACGCTGCAACCGCAGAACAAGTTTCCGCCGAGCATGGGGCTCATGCTGCTGCTGCGGCATCACCAGCGCACCGGGGACGAGAGCAGCCTGGGCATGGTGGAGCATACCCTGCGCAGCATGGTCGCCGGGGGCATCTACGATCAGCTCGGCGGCGGGCTGAGCCGGTACAGCACCGACTACCAGTGGCTGGTGCCCCATTTCGAGAAGATGCTCTACGACAATGCGCTGCTGGTGCAGGTGCTGACGGAAGCCCATCTGGCCACGGGCAAGCCGGTCTACCGGGCCTATGCCGAGGACGTGCTGGCCTACATTCAGCGGGATATGACCCTGCCCGACGGCGCCTTCTGCTCCGCGGAGGATGCGGACAGCGAGGGGGAGGAAGGCAAATTCTACGTGTGGCGCCCGGCGGAAATGGACGCCGTGCTCTCCCCGGAGCAGGCCCGTGTGGCCAAGGCCTACTGGAATGTGACGGCCCAGGGCAACTTCGAGCATGGCGCGACGGTGCTGCATACGTCCCGCGCCCCGGGCGAGGTGGCAGCCGAGCTGGGATTGGAACTGGACGCCATGACCGACCTGTTGCAGCAGGCGCGGGAGACCCTGCTGGCAGCGCGCGCCCAGCGCCCCCGGCCCCTGCGGGACGACAAGGTGCTCACCTCCTGGAATGCGCTGATGATCTCCGCCTTCGCCCGGGCCGGCCGCGCCTTTGGCGATGGGGCATACACGAAAGCTGCCTTGCGGGCAGCGCGGTTCATCCTGACGCACCTGAAGTCGCCCGCGGGGCGGCTGCTGCGGCGCTACCGGGACGGCGAGGCGCGCTTTCCCGCCTATCTGGTGGATCATGCCCAGCTCGCCGTGGCCTGCCTGGACCTCTACGAGGCCACCGCCGATGCGGCCTGGTTTGCCGAGGCGCGCGCGCTGATGGACGCCGTGAACGCCCTGTTCCGCAACGAGGACGGGCCCTACTTCGACACCGGCAGCGACGCGGAGCAGCTTCTGGCGCGCAACATGGAGGGCTACGACGGCGTGGAGCCCTCGGGCAATTCCGCCGCCGCCCAGGCCTTTCTGCGGCTGCATGCCTATGGCGCCGGGGAAAGCTACCTGGCCGATGCCCTGCGCATCTTCGGCGGATTCCGGCAGCATCTGCTCAAGGCCGGCGTGAGCTTTCCCGCCATGCTGAATGCGCTGGACTTCCATCTGGCGCCGCCCCGGGAGGTGGCCATCGTGGGTGACCCGGACGCCGCGGACACGCAGGCGCTGCTCGACGAGCTGCGCACGAACTTCCATCCCCGCACGGTCGTCGCCTTTGCCCCGCCGGAGCGGGTGGCCGACGATGCCGCCCGGATTCCCCTGCTGGAAAGCCGCCAGGCCGTCGGCGGCCGGCCCACCGCCTACGTCTGCCGCGGCCAGACCTGCCGTCTGCCCGTGCACAGCCCCGACGACCTGCGCGCCCAGCTGGCCGAGGGTTAGGCTGCGGTCCCGCTGACAAGCGCCACCAATCCAGCGGCGCCGTCGCTGCACCCCCGCATGCTTTGTGACGGGGTTCAGCGGGACGCCACCCTGGCCGTGCCCCGGCTTGCCATTGGGCAGGCCATGGGTGCATGTTGGGCCAACATCGGCCGGGGCGCACGGGGCGTTGATCGCGACGCCCGGTCGCGCCGGCAACCTGCGGGGGAGCGACCATCATGCACGCCATCATGCAGGCCCTGCTGCCCGAGCTGGCAGCCCAGGCGCAACCGCTGCGGGAGCTGCGGCGGGATTTTCACCGTCATGCGGAGTTGAGCTTTCAGGAAACGCGCACGGCCACCGTCGTGGCGGAGCGGCTGGCCGCCGCCGGGCTGGAGGTGCGCACGGGCATCGCCAAGACGGGCGTGGTGGGCATCCTGCGTGGGGACAAGCCCGGCCGCACCGTCGGGTTTCGCGCGGACATCGATGCGCTGCCGCTCAAGGAGATCGCCGATCTGCCCTTCGCCTCCCTCAACGAGCACGCCATGCACGCCTGCGGGCATGACGGGCACACGGCCATCGGGATCACCATGGCCGAGCTGCTGGCCCGGCACCGGCGCGACCTGACCGGCACGGTGGTGTTCCTGTTTCAGCCGGCGGAGGAGGTCTTCGGTGGTGCGGAGGCGATGATCGAGGCGGGCGTGCTCAACGATCCGCCCATCGAGTCCGTCTTCGCCCTGCATCTGATCAACCAGTATCCCACCGGCAGCGTCGTCGTGCGGCCCGGCGCCACCATGGCCTCCGCCGACTTCTTCGACATCGAGGTGCGCGGCAAGGGCGGGCACGGGGCCTTTCCCCATCAGTCCATCGACCCCATCACCGTGGCGGCCCACATCGTGGTGGGCCTGCAGGATCTGATCTCCCGGGAAATCCCCGCCCTGGACACCGCCGTGATGACCGTGGGGCAGATCACCGGCGGCACCAAGCACAACATCATCCCCGAGACGGCGCATCTGGCCGGATCCATCCGCGCCTTCAAGCGGGACATCCGCGACCAGCTCATCGAGCGCCTGAGCAGCTATGCTTCCCGCATGGCCCAGGCCTACCGGGCCGAGGCCCAGGTGAGCATCATGGGCGACGGCACCCCGGCCGTGGTCAACGACGTGGACATCACCGAGCGCGTGCGTCGGGGCACCATCGACCTGCTGGGTAGCGATGCCGTGCTGGACGGGCAGCCCATGATGGGCAGCGACGACATGAGCCTGTTTCTCCAGGAGCGCCCCGGCTGCTACTTCTGGATTGGCGCGGCCACGCCGGGCAAGGAGATGCAGCCCCATCACCATCCCGGCTTTGAGATCGACGAGGGCAGCCTGGACATCGGGCTGCGCGTGGCGTTGAATGCCGTGCTGGATGCGTTGGCGCCCTGATGGCACCATGCAGGCACCCGCAGGCGTGAGAAAGGGAGCCCATGACTGACCCGACTGCCACGCGTGTGGGCGCCGCGGAGGACGCGCTGTGCTTCATGGATGCCGTCGATCTGGCCGCGGCCATCGCCCAGGGCGACCTGACCGCCGAGGCAGTGCTGGAGACCTTTCTCGCGCACATCGCCCACATCGATTCCCGGATCAATGCCATCCCCACCCTCGTGCCCGACCAGGCGCGCGAGGCGGCGCGGGCCGCGGACGCCGCGCGGGAGCGAGGCGATGCCCTGGGTTGCCTGCACGGGCTGCCCATCGCCGTGAAGGACCTCACGCTGACCAAGGGCATCCGCACCACCCTTGGCTCGCCGATCTACGCGGACTTCGTGCCCCAGGAGGATGACCTGCTGGTGGAGCGCCTGCGCCGGGCCGGGGCCATCATCATCGGCAAGACCAACACCCCGGAATTCGGCGCCGGCTCCCAGACCTTCAACGCCGTCTTCGGCACCACGCGCAATCCCTACGACCTCAACCGAACCTGCGGCGACAGCAGCGGCGGCGCCGCGGCAGCCCTGGCAGCGGGTCTGTTGCCCATTGCGGACGGCAGCGACCTGGGCGGCTCCCTGCGCAATCCGGCGGCGTTCTGCAATGTGGTGGGCTTGCGCCCCTCGCCCGGGCGCGTGCCCAGCTACCCCACCACCCTGGGCTGGAACCCGCTGGCCGTGCAGGGCCCGATGGGGCGCACGGTGGGCGACACGGCCCTGCTGCTCAGCGCAATCGCCGGACCGGACGACCGTGCCCCCATTGCCCAGCGTGAGCCGGGGGAGACGTTCCGCCGGCCCCTGGCGCGCCATTTCCGTGGGGTGTCCCTGGCCTGGAGTCCCGATCTGGGCCGCTACCCGGTGGACGAGGCGGTGGCCCAGGTCTGCGCGCAGGCCCTGCCCGTGTTTGAATCCCTGGGCTGCACCGTGCGCCATGGCACGCCGGACTTCCGCGACGCGGACGACTGCTTTCAGGTGTTGCGCGCCTGGCGCATGGCCCTGGACCGCCAGCGCGACCTGGAACAGCACCGGGACCAGATGAAGGACACCGTGATCTGGAATATCGAGCAGGGCCTCAAGCTGGACGGCATGGCCGTGGCCCAGGCGGAGCGCAAGCGCACGGCGCTGTATCACCGGGTGCGGGAGTTCATGCAGGCTCACGAGTTCCTGCTGCTGCCCAGCACCCAGGTGCCGCCCTTCTCCATCGACCAGGAATACCCCACCGAGATCAACGGCAAGGCGCTGGAGACGTACATCGACTGGATGGGGGTGTGCTATGCGATCACGCTGACCGGCCTGCCCGCCATCTCCGTGCCGGCGGGCTTCACCCCCGAGGGGCTGCCCGTGGGCCTGCAGATCGTCGGACGGCACCAGCAGGACTTCGCGGTGCTGCAATTGGCGTATGCATTCGAGCAGGCCACCGGCCATGGCCGCCGGCGACCGTCCCTGGCATGAGGCAGGATGAGCGAGGCAACTGAGCATTTCGACGTGTGCGTGATCGGCGGCGGCCCCTCGGGCTATGCCGCCACCATGCGCGCCCTGGACTTCAACCGGCGGGTGCTGCTGGTGGAGCGGGACCGGGTGGGCGGCGCGGGCATCTACGATGGCGCCCTCTCCTCCAAGACCTTCTGGGAGCTGTCCAAGGAATACGCCTCCATGCGAGCCAAGTACGAGCGTTACGGCCAGCCGGCACCGCGTGTCGATTTCTCCCTGATCCGCCAGGAGGTACAGGATGCGGTGCGCGAACGGGCGGAGCAGCTGGTCAGCCACTTGCGGCTGGTGCACCAGCAGTACCCGGCACTGTTCGAGTTTCAGTCCGGCATGGCGCGGCTGCACGACACGCACACGGTGGAGATCATCAGCAACGGCACGGCCCGCATCGTCCATGCGGACAATATCGTCCTGGCCACGGGGAGCCGCCCGCGCATCCTGCCGGACATTCCCGTGGACGAGCGCACCATCATGACCAGCGACGGCATCAGCTCCCTGACCGAGCTGCCCGGCAGCATCGCCATCCTGGGAGCCGGCGTGATCGGCTGCGAGTTCGCCACCATCTTCTCCAACTTCGGCGCGACCCGCGTGCACCTGATCGAAAAGGCGGATCGCATCCTGCCCTTCGAGGATGAGGATCTCTCCAGCGTGATCGAGGGCAACCTGCGCAACAATGGGGTGGTGATCCATCACCGCGCGGCCCTGGTCTCCATGGAACCGGCCGACGGCGGTGTGCGCTATGTGCTGGACACCCCGGAGGGACGGCAGACGGTCGACGTGGACCGCGCCCTGATCTCGGTGGGACGCGTGCCCAACAGCGAGGGCCTGGGCTTCGCCGAGTTGGGGCTGAACATGAGCGCCGGCGGACACATTCTGGACGAGGACACGGCCACCAACGTGCCGGGCATCTACGCCGTGGGCGACCTGACCGCGGACATCGCCCTGGTCAACGTGGGCGAGCTGGAGGGCCGCCACGCCGTGGAGAAGATGTTCGGCAAGCCGCGCCGCCCCATCACCTACGAGAACATCTCCACCATCATGTTCCTCAATCCGGAGACCGCCGGGGTGGGCATGAACGAGCAGCAGGCCATGGCCCAGGGCCTCTCCTACCGGGTGGCGGCGTTCGACTTCAACTGCATCCCGCGCGCCATGGCCATGCGGCGCACCCAGGGCTTCTTCAAGATTCTCGTCACCGACGACGACGAGATGCGCATTCTGGGCATGCGGGCCGTGGGGGAGCATGCCTCCAGCGCCATCCAGGCCGTGGCTCTGCTCATCTCCATGGGCAAGGGCATCGAGGAGTTGGCCGAGCTGATCCATCCCCACCCGGCCATCATCGAGGGCGTGCAGGAGTGCGTACGCATGCTGCTGGGCAAGTCCATCTTCAAGCCCTCCGTGTTCGGCGAGCACCTGCGCTACCGGCGCTATGCCGAAGGCCGGTACGTCGTCTCCGAGGCCCGCTGAGCCTGGCCCGGCGACCCATTGCACACAGGAGCCAATGCCATGAGCCAACCCCAGAATGAACTCGCCCGGCTGGACGCCATGGGCCAGGCCGCGCTGGTGCGCAAGGGCGAGGTTTCCGCCCTGGAACTGGTGGAGGCTGCCATTGCCCGCATCGAGCGGCTCAACCCGCAGCTCAACGCGGTGGTCACGCCCATGTTCGACGAGGCCCGGCGCCGTGCCGCCGAGCCCCTGCCCGAGGGCCCCCTGGCCGGGGCGCCCATGGTGCTCAAGGACCTGGTGGCCGAATACGCCGGGGTGCGCTTCACCGAGGGCAGCCGCTTTCTGGCCGACTATGTCTCCCCGGCCGATTCGGCGCTGGTCGCGCGCTACAAGGCGGCTGGGCTGATGGTGGTGGGCAAGAGCAACACGCCCGAATTCGGCTCCCTGCCCACCACCGAGCCGGAACTGTTCGGGCCCACGCGCAACCCCTGGCACCTGGAGCATTCCCCCGGCGGCTCCAGCGGCGGCTCGGCCGCGGCGGTGGCGGCGGGGCTGGTGCCAATCGGCCATGCCAACGACGGCGGAGGCTCCATCCGCATTCCCGCCTCGGCCTGCGGGCTGGTGGGGCTCAAGCCCACGCGGGGCCGCAACCCCCTGGGCCCGTACTACGGCGATGCCACGGGGCTGGTGCATGAGCATGTGGTCACGCGCTCCGTGCGCGACACGGCCGCCGTGCTGGACGCCACCGCCGGCCCGGACGTGGGCGCGCCCTACTATGCCCCGCCGCCGGCCCGGCCCTTTCTCCAGGAGGTGGGGGCGGACCCGGGCCGTCTGCGCATCGCCTTCTCCGTGGCCCCCCTCGGCGGTGGCCCGGTGGATGCCCAGTGCGTGGATGCCGTGCGCGACGCGGCGATGCTGTGCGAGTCCCTGGGGCACGTGGTGGAGGAGGCCATGCCCCGCACCGCCATCGACGACATCGAGGTCAAGTTCTCCGTGCTGTGGATGGCCTTCGTGGCCTGGGCCATCAAGGACTGGGAGCGGCGCATCGGCCGGCAGGCCACGGCGGCGGACTTCGAGCGGCTGAACTGGATCATGCACGAGCGGGACGCCCAGCGGCAGCCGGCGCACTATCTGCTGGCCATGCAGGACCTTCAGGTGCTGGCACGGGATGTGGGGGCCTTCTTCCAGACCTACGATGTGTGGCTCACGCCCACCATGGCGCGGCCCCCTTCGCCCCTGGGGTACTTCGCCTACGACAAGGCCAAGCCGCGCCAGTCCACGGAGCGCCAGCGGGAATTCGCCTGCTTCTCCATGATCGGCAACATCACCGGCCAGCCGGCCATCAGCCTGCCCCTGGCCTGGAGCGCCGAGGGGCTGCCCATCGGACTGCAATTTTACGGACGCTACGCGGACGAGGCCACCCTGCTGCGCCTGGCCGCCCAACTGGAACAGGCCCGCCCCTGGGCCGACCGCCGCCCGGCCGTGTGTGCATGAAATCCGTCCTGGCCGTGTCCGACCAGAACGGCAGTGAGAGGCATTGCCTCTCACGCGCTCCAGCAGGGAGCACGGCCCCATGCACCCCGAGATCTATCCCGCCTTGGAGGGCGTCGGGGACGCCTTCCCTCACACGCATTTGATTTTTCGGCGTCAGGTACGCCTGAGCAGAACTTCCAGCCAGTCGTCCAGGGCGGGCAGGCCGAAGTCCAGGTGGCCTGCGGCGCGCAGGCCGCGCAGGGTTTCCAGGGCGGGGGGAATCTTTTCCAGATAGGCCGGCGCCTGCTTTTCCGTGGCGATGCGCACGTAGGCCCCCAGGGCTTGGAGCCGGCGCAGGAGCACCACCGCGTTGAAGCCCACGCGGAATGCCGCCGGCGCCGGATGCACCCCCACCTCGCCCAGGGCGGCCAGATAGGCCTCGATCAGCCCCTCGCGCTGCCCGGGCGTGGCGCCCGTGTCCGGGCTGAACAGCAGGGAGGCCAGATCGTAGGCCAGCGGCCCCCGGCGGCCATGCTGGTAGTCCAGAAACACCGGGCCACCTTGCACCCACATGATGTTGCGCGCCTGGAAGTCCCGGTAGCAGAAGGTCTCCGCCGGCAGGGCCGCCACCCGTTCGATCAGGGTCTCCAGCGCCTCGCGCTGGGCGGCCGAAGGTGCGGCCTGGGGCGCACGGGCAGGCACGTAGTGCGTGAGAAACAGGGTCACGTCGTCCCGGTAGGCCACGGCATCCTGGCGGCCGCCCTCGGGGCTGAGGCTGTAGTCCAGGCCCTCGCCCCCCCGTACCTGAATGCGAGCCAGCCAGCCCACCACCTGGGTCAGGGCCGCCATGACCCTGGCCGCGCCGTCCCGCTCGCCACGCCAAACGGCCAGGCGGGCGGCCAGGGTCTCGTCGCCCAGGTCCTGGAGCACATAGACGCCCCGGCCCAGGTCCTCCGCCAGGATGGCAGGCACGGGAATGCCCCGCGCGGCGAAGTGCCGGGTATAGGCCAGAAAGGCCCGCATCTCACGCCGGTCGTCAGTGAGCACGCCCACCACGCTGCCGTCTCCGTCACGCAGGCGCACATAGCGCCGCCGTGAGCCGCCCCCGGTCATGGGTTCGGCGGCATGAAACGTGCGCCCCAGGCGCTCGCCTGCCCATTTCCGCAAGGACTCGCGGTCTAGGGTTTCAACCGGCATGGGGCGGCTTTCGCTGATAGGGGCGTGGTGGGCGGCAGCATGGCGCGCCGCCCCGTGTCTCAAGGTGCCACCGCCGCCCCCGTGGCGGCAAGCGAAGCGCGCGCTTGGCCATCGCGGCGGCAGCAGGTATGTTGGTAGCCGGTTCCGGCGGAGTTGCCGGCAGGGCGCGGCCGCGACAGGCACAGGGCAACATCTCATCAACGGACGGACGGCACACGTGAGCATTTGGGAGGCATACCGGCAGCGGGGGTTCTTTCAGCAGGTCACCGACGGCGCGGCCCTGGAGGCCCAGAGCCGGCAGGGGCCGCTGACCGGCTATATCGGCTTCGACCCCACGGCGGACTCGTTTCATGTGGGCCACCTGATCCCCCTCATGGCGCTGGTGCACTTTCAGCGGGAGGGCCACCGCCCCATCGCCCTGCTGGGCCAGGGCACGGCGATGATCGGCGACCCCACGGGCAAGAACGAGATGCGCAAGATGCTCACCGTGGAGGAGCTGGAGCACAACGCGCGCGGGCTGCACACGCAGCTGGGTCGCCTGCTGGATTTCAGCGAGGATCGCGCCATCCTGGCCAACAATGCCGAGTGGCTGACCGGGCTGAAATACATCGAGTTCCTGCGGGACATCGGGCCGCATTTTTCCGTGAACCGCATGGTGAAGTTCGAGACCTTCCGCATGCGCATGGAATCGGAGGCAGGATTGAGCTTCATCGAGTTCAACTACCCCCTGCTGCAATCCTACGACTTCCTGGAGCTGCACCGGCGCTACGGCTGTTCCCTGCAAATGGGCGGGGACGACCAGTGGGCCAACATCATCTCCGGCGTCGATCTGGTGCGGCGGCTGGCCCGCGCCCAGGTGTTCGGGTGGACCTTTCCCCTGCACACGACGGCCTCCGGGGCCAAGATGGGCAAGACGGAAAAGGGCGCCGTGTGGCTGGACGCCAACAAGACCTCGCCCTACGAGTATTACCAGTACTGGATCAACGTGGATGACGCGGACGTGGGCAAATGCCTGCGCCTGTTCACCCTGCTGCCCCTGGAGCAGATCGCCGAGCTGGAGCGGCTGGAGGGCGCGGACATTCGCCAGGCCAAGCAGGCCCTGGCCAAGGCCACCACGGCGCTGATCCACGGGGAGGAGGAGGCCGCCAGGGCCGAGGCCGGGGCGCGGGCCCTGTTCGGCGGAGCCGAGGCCGGCATGGACGATGTGCCCACCAGCGCCATCCCGGCGGCCCAACTGGCAGCCGGCATCGCCCTGCCCCAACTCCTGGCCGATGTGGGCCTGGCCAAGTCCACCAGCGAGGCACGGCGGCTGATCCGGCAGGGCGGCGTGCGCGTCAATGGGGAGCGCGTGGCGGACGTGAACTATATCATTTCCACCGAGCATGTCGCGGAGGAGGCGATTCTGCTGCAAGTCGGCAAGAAGAAGTACCACCGCCTGCGGCTGGACGGTTAGGGCGGCCCGGCATGCTGGGGAAAGGAGCACCATGAGCGAAGACCCGCATCTGGCCTTGCCGCCGCTGGTGATTCTGGGCGATGCCCGGCTGGCCCGGCCTTCGGTGCCCCTCGACCCGGCCACCATTCTTACCGCGGCATTTCAGGAGCGGCTGCAAACCTTGCAGCAGGCCATGTTCCACTACCTGGGCATCGGCATCGCCGCGCCGCAGATCGGCTGGTTCGAGCGCTTTTTCCTGATGACCGCCACCTTGCCCAACGCGCAGGGCGAGCTGGAGCCGGTGGTGCAGGCGTGGATCAACCCGGAGATTGTCTCCGCCTCGCCGGAGCAATGCTGGGCCTGGGAGGGCTGCCTGTCCGTGCCGGGCCTGCGGGGGTGGATTCGCCGGCCCCAGTCCGTGGCCGTGCGCGGCACCAATGAGCGGGGCGAGGCCGTTGGCCTGGAATACACGGGCTGGAACGCGCGGGTGTTTCAGCACGAGTTCGACCATCTGGACGGCATGCTGTTCCCCTACCGCGCCGTCGACCCGCGCCACGTAGTGGCCACGAAGGCCCTGGAGGAACGGGAGGACTGGCCCGCCGACTGGCCCGCGCCCCAGGCCCGCGACACCCCCCTGGGCGAGGTGTGGCCCGAGCCGCAGGAAAGCTGAGCTGGTGTCACGCCGCTACCCCCGCACGGGCATGCCGGTGACAATGCCGTGCACCCGCGCGATGACCAGCTCCTTGCGGGTGCGCGCCGAGAAGTCCGCATACTGCTCCATCAGCTCCTCGCGCACGTCCAGGTGCACCTCGCCCAGCCCCAGGGCATCGGCCCGTTCCTCCAGCCGCTGGCGCACGGTGCGGTGGGCATGGGCGAGACCATCGGCCAGGGAGTCGAATTCCTGCTTGCCCTCGTGGTCGAACAGTTCCACGCGCCCGTAGCGCAGGGGCTCCACGGTGACCGTCTCGCGCAGGGTGAAATGGGAGGCGATGGCCCCCACGGCGTTGGCCACGTCTCCATGCTCGGGCACCACCAGGGGCGGCGTGGTGGGCATGTCCGCCGGGGGCAGCAGTGCGGTTGCTGTTTCGCGGAAGAGCATGGGCGCCCCCGCCCCCACCAGCACCACGGGCACCCCGGGCATCAGGCGCAGGGCCGGGGTGTGATTCTCGCCCCCGTCCAACAGGGTCACCAGATGCTCCATCAGCGGGCCATCCAGGGGCGGCGGCGGGTCCAGCTGCAGCAGCAGGGCCGCCAGGGTGCTCAGGGCCTGCCGCCGCAAGGTGTCCCGCAACCGGTGCCGCAAGTCCGCGGGGGTCTCGTCCAGCATCCTGGCGTAAAGCCGCAGGGCGTGCTCCGCATCGGCCCGGGAGAAGGCGTCGATCTCCCCTCCGGCCGCATAGACATCCGTGGGCGTGAGCGCCACGCGCAGCACCTGACGCCGCCGCAGCAGCACCTCCACCTCGCGCGCGATATGCTCCTCGCCCGTCTCCAGGGCCAGCCGGCGCAGGCGCAGCGGCCCTTCGCGCAACAGATTCAGCAAGGCCTCCTGGAGCGGCGGGAGATGGCTCCCCGCCGGCAGGGGCGGGCGTTCCTGGTCCAGGGCGATCAGCTCCAGCAGGTCCATGTCGCCAAAGTGCCATTGCCCTTCCAACTCCGCCTCCAGGGCATCCAGGGAGAACTTGGGCCAGGCCTCCCGCACGCGGCAGAAAGGCAAGGCGCGCTCACTCTGGAAACGGTAGCGCTGCTCGCCCACCAAGCGCAGCCGGCTGTCGCCGCCCAGGCCAAAGGTGGCCATCTCCAGCCCGTCCACGGCGATGGAGCGGTTGTTGATGCGCAGCCCCCCCTGGCGCAGCACCCCGGCGCCCTCCACGATGCGCCCCATGTCCGTGGTGGTGCCCCCCACATCGACCACGATGGCCTGCCGCGCCGGTCCGCCGTCCGGCCCCGGCACCAGCTCGCCGCCCCCGCACAGGGACGCCGCCGGGCCGGAGAACAGGGTATGCACCGGCTGGCCCAGTGCCTCCGCCTCTGTCATCAGGGAGCCATCGCCCTTGACGATATACAGCGGGCACGTGATGGCCAGGCCTTGCAGAATGCCCTTGACCGCCGCCAGCCATTCCATGATCACCGGCAGCAGCCCCGCATTGAGCACCGCGGCGCGGGCGCGCTCCATGAAGTTCAGCCGATGCGTGAGTTGGGAGCCCAGCACCACGGGCTTGCCGAAGGCCTCGCGCAGGATGTCGCGAATCTGGCGCTCGTGGGCCGGGTCGCGCGTGGAGGCATAGCCGGAGACGGCGAAGCTTTCCACCTGCCCCGCCAGGGGCGCCACCTTGGTCAGCACCTCGTCCCGCGAGACGGGCACCACCTCCACCGCATCGAAGCCGATCTGGCTCTTCAGCGTGACCAGCTGCGGATGCAGACCCGACGGAACGGCGATATCCCCCGGCTCGAGCACCATGGCCGCCGGCTGAATGCGCCCCTCGGCCACCGCATTGGTCGCCAGGGTGGTGGACAGGGCCACGCGGCCCAGGGCAGCACGCTCCGCCGGCTGCAAGGCCAGCGCGGCGAAGGCCCGGCGGATGCACACGGCATAGTCGCCATGGGTCGTCGGAGTCTTGGCCTTGCGCAGTACGCGCCGGTCGGCCAGATCCCACAGGACGATGTCGGTGAACGTACCGCCGGTGTCCAGACCGACGCCCAGGGCTGGGACTGTGGAGGGCATGGGCTCGCAACGAGAAACGGCATGAAGGGGTTGTCACGCAGCATGCCGCGCGCCCCGCCGTTGGGAGTATGCTGGCAATTGTGTGACTGCGGCGGCTATGGTACTAATGGCGCGCGAGAGTCCCGCCAGGGCGCCCGTGCTTCCCACAGGGAATGTACCGGCGTCGCTGCCGGAAGGCCATCCCTGCCAGATGGCCATGCCTGCCAGAAGACATGGCGCGGTAATGTCGGGGGCGACCCCAATCGTGATGCAACCTTTCAAATCAGGAGACAGGCGTCAATGTCCTTAAAGGTTCCGATTCATATCATTCCGGCCCAGGAGGTCCATGCGACGCGCAATGAGTACACGGACTCCCTGCAGAACATGTTCGTGGAAGCGATTCGCGTGGACCCTAACTTCTGCACCTACCACCGCTGGGAAACGACGGATTACACGGGGCCGTTCTCCGAGCTGAAGTCGGGTTTCCTGACCTATCTGTCGTAGTCGTCTCCGCATCACGTTGCGCCCACCGGCAGCCGGTCTCCCCCACGAGGTCGGCCGGCGCGGGCGCATTCGTCAGCCCGGACACAGTCGAGCATCCATGGTGCCCGGCACCAACGACCCTGCCATCGACGCCACGCCCGAACCCGCCACCCTGGCGGCGCTCGACGCGGCGCTGTTCGTCCCCCCGTGGAATCAGCAAACCTATGCGGCGTTGTTGGGCAATCCCGCGGTGCGGGCCTGGGTCGCGCGAGACGCCACGGACACGCCCGTGGCCATGCTCTGCGTCCAGACCGTGGCCGATGAGGCGGAGGTGTATCGTGTCGGGGTACTGCCCGCGGCACGCCGGCGGGGCATCGCGCGGCGCCTGATGGCGGCCGCCGCCGAGACCCTGCGCGCGGCGGGCATCCGCCGCATGTTCCTGGAGGTGCGGGCAGGCAACGGCCCCGCGACCGCGCTGTATGCGTCGCTCGGGTTCGCCCCCTGCGGGCGTCGGGCGGGCTACTACAGCGCGCCGGTGGAGGACGCGCTACTGCTGGAATGGCGCATGGCAGACTGAGCCCGCGGCATGCCTACGCCATCGCCCCTAGGCTGTGTCTGAGAATCCGATGAAAGTTCCGTCCGCGCACGTCGAGACGCGGTCTTCGACCGCTCCTCAGTGACGCGGAGCGTTCAAATTGCCGCCAATGTAAGGCCGTGTTCCTGAGGAAGGTTGCGTAGCAACCTGTCTCGAAGGGCACGGCCGCCCATAAGCCCCCTTTTCAGACACAGCCTAGGCCATCAATTCCTCGTCGGGCAGTTCCCCCGTCACGCGGCCGAACGTCCAGCCGGCCACGGCGCCCCACAGCAGGTTGAACAGGATCACGATCACCGGCCAGCCGAAGCCCAACCCCAGGCCCAGCATGCCGTGCCCTTCCATGGGGTTGATCACGAACAGGGTCACCGCGGCGCGCAGCAGCCCCACGTTGAGCCCACGCATGACCTGGCGCGACTGGGTGAGCACCGGCACCAGGAACAGCAGGGCATACACGCCGCCCCAGAGCACCTGCTTGATGGACCAGAACAGCCCCAGCGTGGGCGTGGGCAGCTCTATCAGGCGGAACAGCCCCAATGCCCCAAACAGGTAGATGGCAATGACCTGCACGATTGCCGCGACCACGCCGGCAAAGATAACGAGCCCCAATCGCTTCACTAATGGCGGCATGGCGATGTCTCCTGATGGGGATGGCTGCCGGTCGGATGCACTAGCGCCGCACCTTGTAGCCGACGGATTCCCGGTCCCATGTATCCGGCGTGAGACCCCGCTCCCGCAGCTTGGCCTTTTGCACCTTGTGAGACGGGGTCTTGGGCAATTCGGGGACGAATTGCAGATAGCGCGGCACGGCAAAATGCGGCATGCGCGGTGTGCAGTAATCCAGGATGTCCTCCGGCTTGGGCGACGCGCCCGCCTTGGGCACGAGCACGGCCATCACCTCGTCCTCACCGCCGGGAATGTCAGACTTCACCGCAATGGCCGCGGCCTCCGCCACATCGGGATGGTCGCCGATCACCACCTCCAACTCGTAGGAGGAAATGTTCTCGCCGCGGCGACGGATGCAGTCCTTGATGCGGTCGATGTACCAGAAGTAGCCGTCCTCGTCCTTGCGCCCGGCATCGCCCGTGTGGAACCAGAAGTTGCGCCAGGCCTCCACGGTCTTCTCGGGCATGGCGTTGTAGCCCTGCATGAAGCAGTAGGGCTCCTTGGGCCGCACGACGATTTCGCCGACGGCGTTGGGTGCCAGAATCTCGTCCGTGTCCGGGTTCACGATGGCCATCTCGAAATACTTCTCGTAGACCCTGCCGCAGCTGCCCGGCCGCTCCGGCTCGTCCAGGGGGAAATACAGGGGAATGTTGACCTCGGTCATGCCGAAGCCCTCGATGATCTTGGGGATGCCGAAGCGCGTGTGAAACGTCGCCACGATCTCCTCGGTCACCGGAATGGCCAGCAGCAGGCGCAGCTTGTGGTCCGCGTCCGTGGGTTTGGGCGGCTGACGGAGGATGAACTCGTTCATCACGCCCAGCGTGTTCGAGACGGTGGCCCCGTACTTGCGGATGTCGTCGATCCACTGCGTGGCGCTGAACTGGGTCACGATCACCGCCTTGCACCCGGCGATGAGCGCGCCGTAGAGCTGCATCAGCATGGCGTTGGCATGAAACAGCGGCATGCAGATGTAGTACACGTCGTCGGCCGTGAGGCGGATGTTGTCCACCTCCCCCAGTCCGAACAGGTAATTGTGGGCATGGGGCATCAGGACACCCTTGGAGGGCCCCGTGGTGCCCGAGGTATACATGATCGCCGCGATGTCGCTGTAGTGCACCGGCACGTCCACCGGGTCGGGCGGGCTCTCCAGCAACGCGTCGAAAGGTTGCAGCGCGATGCGCTTGAAGGCGGGCGCCTGGTCGTTCAGCCCCGGCACGATCACCGTCTTGAGCGCGGGCACATCCGCCTCGATGTCCGCCAGCCAGGGCAGGTAGTCCGGGTGCATGAACATCACCTCGGCCCCGGCGTTGGTCAGCACATGGGTCAGGAACACGCCCTTGTAGGCCGTGTTGATGGCCACGTGCACCGCATTGACCCGGCTCAGGCCGAACCACACGTAGCAGTATTCCAGGCTGTTGGGCAGCATCACGCCCACGCGCTGGCCCGGCTGAATGCCCATGGCCAGCAGGGCGTTGGCCATGCGGTTGCCGACGGCGTCCGCCTCGGCAAAGCTCACCGGCGCGCCGTCGTGAAATTGCAGAAACGGCGCCGCGCCCCGGGCCTTGGCCTGCTGGGCGAGCACCGTTCCCAATACCCAATCGGTCTTGTCGACTGCCATGTTTGTCCGTGGTTGGCTGTTGCGCTCCCGCCCCTCCCGACAGCGCTTCCTGGCGCGCCGGGCACGGGCGCCCCTGTGGCTACATACCCGGAGCATGGCCGAAAAATCAACCGGACGGACACGGCCAAGGGCGGCCCGGCTGCTTCCGCGTGTCTCCCGCGGCATGGTAGGATGGTGCAAATCCGGGCCGGATCATCACAACAGTTTGCGACCCACGTTCGCTGCCTGACACGCCGGCAGGCCCCGCGCACCTTTTTTGCGGCGGAAGGCGCCGGCGTTGCCGATCCGTCCCCTGCGCCACACCATTCGACCGGTAAGGACACCGCTTGAGCACCCGGGGAGCCTCCGACCGCATCCGCGTGGTCGGTGCCAGTGAGCACAATCTGCAGAACGTGAGCCTGGACCTGCCGCGCAACGCGCTGGCGGTGTTCACCGGCGTCTCCGGCTCGGGCAAGTCGTCGCTGGCCTTCGACACGTTGTTCAAGGAGGGGCAGCGGCGCTTTCTGGAGTCCCTCTCGGCCTACGCGCGCCAGTTCCTGGGGCAGATGGAAAAGCCCCGCGTGGAGCATGTGGAGGGGCTGAGCCCCACCATCTCCATCGACCAGAAGACGGTCAACCGCAATCCGCGCTCCACGGTGGGCACCATCACGGAGCTGTACGACCACTTCCGGCTGCTCTTCGCCCGCTTCGGCCAGCCGTACTGCCCCAACTGCGATATCCCCATCTCCACGCTCACCTCGGAGCAGGTGACCGACGCGCTGCTCGTGCGCTTCGGGCAGGGGCATGGGGCAGGCATCGACACGGAAGGCATCGCCACGGCGGGCATCGACACGGAAGGCATCGACACGGAAGGCATCGACACGGCGGGCGCGAGCCCGGGCGAGGACGAGGTACAGGGCGCCCAGTGCACCGTGCTGGCGCCCATGGTGCGCGAGCGCAAGGGGGAATACCGCAAGGAACTGGGGGACTGGCAGCAGCAGGGCTACCTGCGTGCCCGCATCGACGGGGAACTGCGCCGCCTGGACGAGGAGATCGCCCTGGGGCGCTATGAGAAGCACACCATCGAGCTGGTGCTGGACCGCCTGCGCATCGCCCCGGAGACGCGCAGCCGCCTGGCCGAGGCGGTGGAGCGGGCCATGGAGCTGGCCGGGGGGCTGGTCAATGTGCTGGTGGACGACACGGTGCACCAGTTCAGCGGCAACATGGCCTGCGCCACCTGCGGGCTGGCCATCCCGGAGCTGGAGCCGCGCCTGTTCTCCTTCAACGATCCCCAGGGCGCCTGCGAGACCTGCAACGGGCTGGGCACCCTGCACCGCTTCACCGAGGCACGGCTCACCGACCCGGCGCGCAGTCTGGCGGACGGCGCCCTGCGCTGCTTCACCGAGCGGGGCAACCTGCCCTTCACGGACTTCGACCTGGGCGACATTCTCACGGTGGCGCGCAGCCTGGGCATCGACACGGCCAGGCCCTGGGGCACGCTGCCGGCGGGGCAGCGCAGCCTGCTGCTGGAGGGCAACGCGGACATCCGCCTGCGCATCCGCAACGTATTCCGCGAGCCGCAGCAGCTCATCGACGGTGCCCGCAAGGACGGCCAGTGGCCGGGGCTGAACGGCATCCTGGGCTTCATCGCGAAGTTCCTGGGCAATGCCCTGGAGCGCTTTCAGGAATCCTCTCCCTGCCCGGACTGCAAAGGGCTGCGGCTGAACCCGGTGGCGCGGGCCGTGCGCTTCCGCGATTTCACCATCGACCGGTTGGCCGGGCTGACGGTGGAGGACGCGGTGGACTTCTTCGGCACCCTGGCGTTGAACCCCACGGAGACCCTCATCGGCAAGGACATCTTCCGCGAGATTCGCGGGCGGCTGGGCTTTCTGCGGGACGTGGGCGTGGGCTACCTGTCCCTGGACCGGCGGGCCAACACGCTCAGCGGGGGCGAGGCCCAGCGCATCCGCCTGGCGGCCCAGGTGGGCTCCGGCCTGCAAGGGGTGCTCTATGTGCTGGACGAGCCCTCCATCGGGCTGCACCAGTCGGACAACCGCAAGCTGATCCAGACCCTGCACCGCCTGCGGGACGTGGGCAACACGGTCTACGTGGTGGAGCACGACCAGGAGACCATCGAATCGGCCGATCACGTGATCGACCTGGGGCCCGGCGCCGGGGACCAGGGTGGGCGCATCCTGGCCCAGGGCACCCTGCAGGATCTGCTGGCGGCCCCGGATTCCCTCTCGGGCCAGTACCTGGCCGGCACACGGCGCATCGAGATTCCGCCCCAGCGGCGCTCCGCCGGCAAGACCCGGCTGCGCGTCACCGGCGCCCGCAAGCACAACCTGCAGGGGCTGACGGTGGACATCCCCCTGGGCGTGCTGACCGTGGTCACGGGCGTCTCCGGCTCGGGCAAGTCCACGCTGGTGCACGACGTACTCAAACCGGCGCTCTCCGCCCAGTTCAACCGCCAGACGCCGCCGGAGGGGCTGTTCCGCCGCCTGGCGGGGCTGCAGCACCTGGACAAGGTGATCGAGATCGACCAGTCGCCCATCGGGCGCACACCGCGCAGCAATCCGGCGACGTACACCAAGGTGCTGGACCAGATTCGCGGGCTGTTCGCCCAGACGCCGGAGGCGCGTATCCGGGGCTACAAGCCGGGGCGCTTCTCCTTCAACGTGCGCGGCGGGCGCTGCGAGACATGCGAGGGCGCCGGCGTGCAGACCATCGAGATGCAGTTCCTCAGCAGTGTGGAGATCGTCTGCGAGGAATGCGGCGGGCGGCGCTTCAACGAGGAGACGCTGCAGATCCACTACAAGGGCAAGACCATCCACGACGTGCTGGAGATGAGCGTGGACGAGGCGGCGGGCTTCTTCGCCAATGTGCCCGCCGCCGCGCGCATCCTGAACACCCTGCAGGATGTGGGGCTGGGCTACGTGCGCATGGGGCAGCCCTCGACCACCCTCTCCGGCGGCGAGGCCCAACGGGTCAAGCTGGCCTCCGAACTGCGCAAGCGGGCCACGGGGCGCACCCTGTATCTGCTCGACGAGCCCACGACGGGGCTGCACTTCGAGGATATCCGCACCCTGCTGGCCTGCCTGGACACCCTGGTGGAACAGGGCAATACGGTGCTCGTGATCGAGCACAACCTGGACGTGATCAAGGTGGCCGATCATGTGATCGACCTGGGCCCCGGCGGCGGCCAGCATGGGGGCAAGCTGGTGGCGCAGGGCACGCCGGAGGCCGTGGCCCAGGTGGCCGATTCCCTTACCGGCCGGGAGCTGGCGCGGGTGCTCGATCCGGCACCGCTGATGGTGCGCGATGTGGCCCCCGGCCGGAACGGCAACGGCACCCATGACCTCATCGTGCGTGGCGCCGAGCAGAACAACCTGCAACACATCAACGCGCGCATCCCCCACAACAGCCTGACCGTGATCACCGGCGTGAGCGGCTCGGGCAAGACCAGCCTCGCCTTCGACACCATCTTCGCCGAGGGCCAGGCGCGCTACGTGGAATCCCTGTCCACCTATGCCCGACGCTTCCTGGGGCGGCTGGACAAGGCGCGCGTGGACGGCATCGAGGGGCTGGCCCCGGCCATCGCCATCGACCAGAAGAACAGCGGCCGCTCGCCCCGCTCCACGGTCGCCACGACGACGGAAATCTACGACTACCTGCGCCTGCTGTACGCGCGCATCGGAGAGCCGCACTGCCCCCATTGCGGCGAGGCGCTGCGCGGGCACACCCCCACGCGGCTGGCCCGGCTGCTCGGCGAGACCCGGCCCGGCGAGCGCATGCTGATCCTGGCGCCCCTGTTCCGCCCCGCCAGCGCACGGCCCACCATGCTGGACACGGCGGCCCATCTGGCGGACATGGCGCCCACCCTGCAGGCCGAGGGCTTCACCCGTGTGCTGTTGGACGGGGAGCTGACCGAGCTGGCCGACTGGCTGGCCCTGCCGGCGGGCAAGCGCAAGCTGTCGCCCAAGACCGTGATCGACCTGGTCGTGGATCGGGTGCGCATCGACCCGGCCGAACGCAAGCGCGTGGCGGAAGCCACGGAGGTGGCCTTCGAGAAGGGTCACGGCCTAGCCCGGCTGGTGTTCCCGGACGGCCCCGCCGCCGACACGGGGCAAGGCGGCAATGGCAGCACGCCGGCGCAGAATGCCACGGCCTACCTGCGCGGCGACGACGTGCTGGTCAGCGAGCCGGTGGGCTGCGTGGGCTGCGGCTATTTTCTCGACGAGCCCTTCACGCCGCGCATGTTCTCCTTCAACTCCCACGTGGGCGCCTGCGAAACGTGCAGCGGGCTGGGCAAGGCCCAGCAGGTGGATCCGGCGCTCCTGATTCCCTTTCCCGAGCGGCCCCTGCTGGACGGCGCGCTGATCCCCGGCAAGGTGGGGCGCGCCCTGGCCCGCAGGAACTGGAAGGCCGAGCGCGCCATCAGCGCATTCGCCCAGCGCGAGGGGATCAACCTGGGCCGCCCCTTCGCCGACCTGGACGCGGAGGCCCGGCAGCTGCTGCTGTATGGCGACGGCAAGGGGCTGAGCTTCACCAAGCGCCGCATGTACGGGGGCGGGCGGCGCACCATGCACATGACCTTCCGGGGCGTCACGGGCATCCTGCTGGACTGGTACAAGGACCCGGAACTGGCCGACTTCGCCCAGCACATCGAGGCGGTGATGGCTGACATCGCCTGCCCCGACTGCCAGGGCGAGCGGCTCAAGCCGGGCTATCGCGCGGTGCGCATCGCGGGGCGCAACATCTCCCAGTTCTGCGCCTTCACCGTGGAGGAGGCCCTGGCCGAAACGGCGGTCTGGCAACTCAGCGACAACGACCGGCGCGTTGCCGAGCAGCCCTTGCAGGAAATCCGTGCCCGACTGGGCTTTCTCAAGGACGTTGGCCTGGGCTACCTGAACCTGCGGCGCGACGCCGTCACGCTCTCCGGGGGCGAGGCCCAGCGCATCCGCCTGGCCTCCCAGCTCGGCTCGCACCTGGTGGGTGTGTTGTACGTGCTGGACGAGCCGACCATCGGCCTGCATCCGCGGGACACGCGGCGGCTGCTGGATACCCTGTGCCAGCTGCGCGATCGGGGCAACACGGTGGTGGTGGTGGAGCACGACCCGGAGACCATCGCCGAGGCGGACCACATCATCGACATCGGCCCGGGCGCGGGCCATCTGGGCGGGCGCATCGTGGCCCAGGGGCCGCCGGCGGCAGTGGCCCGGGACCCGGCCTCGCTGACCGGGCAGTACCTCAGTGGCGCGCGCAGCATCCCCATGCCCGAGGCCCGGCGGCGCTGGAAGAAGTCCCGCCGCCTGCAAGTGCTGGGCGCCACGGCCAACAACCTGCGCAATATCGACGTGGACTTTCCCCTGGGCACCTTCACCGCCGTCACGGGCGTCTCCGGCTCCGGCAAGTCCACCCTGGTGGTGGGCATTCTCCAGCAGGCCCTGCAACGGCAGCTGCACCAGGCCCGTGTGGTGCCGGGGCCGCACCGGGCGCTGAAGGGGCTGGCCCAGGTGGACAAGCTGGTGGTGATCGACCAGGCGGCCATCGGCAAGTCGCCCAAGTCCAACCCGGCCACCTACTCCGGCGCGATGGACGCCATCCGCAGCCTGCTCGCCGCCATGCCCGAGGCCAAGACGCGCGGCTACAAACCGGGCCGCTTCTCCTTCAACGTGAAGGGCGGGCGCTGCGAGGCCTGCGAGGGCCGCGGGATGAACCACATCGAAATGCACTTCCTGGCGGACGTGTGGGTGCCCTGCGACCTGTGCGGCGGCGCCCGCTACAACCGGGAGACGCTCCAGGTGCGCTTCCGCGGCAAGAACATCGCCGACATGCTGGACATGGAGATCGCCGACGCCCTGGCACTGTTCGCCAACCAGGCGCGCATCCGGCGCCCCCTGCAATCCCTGGTGGATGTGGGGCTGGGCTACATGAAGCTGGGGCAGGCGGCCAACACCCTCTCCGGCGGCGAGGCCCAGCGCATCAAGCTGGCCGCGGAGCTGGCCAAGCCGGCCACCGGGGGCACCGTGTACATCCTGGACGAGCCCACCACCGGGCTGCACCTGGAGGACATCGGCAAGCTGCTCACGGTGTTGCACCGGCTGGCGGACGAGGGCAACACGGTGATCGTGATCGAGCACAACCTGGACGTGATCAAGACCGCCGACCACGTGATCGACCTGGGGCCCGAGGGCGGCGACGCCGGGGGCCAGGTGGTCGCCGTGGGCAGCCCGGCCGAGCTGACGCAGATCGATGCCAGCCACACGGGCCGCGCCCTGCGCCCGTTCTTCGCGGCGGAACAGTCGGCCTAGGCCCCACGCCCTGGAGAGTATCATGCGCCGCCTGCATCTTCGTCCCAGGCACACCGCCTTGCGCCCCGTGGCCCTGCTGCTGGCGGGTGCGCTGCTGCTGGGCTGCACGCGGCAGGTGCCCCGGGAGCCGGTGGACGTGCGCCGCTTTGCCATCGACCAGACCGCCCTGGCGGGGCCGCTCCAGGTGGGCCGGCTGAGCATCCGCAGCGCCGTGCTGACCCCGGCGGTGTGGCCCCTGGAGAGCAGCTACAAGCGCCTGCTGAACGGGGACTTCATCGGCGTGTTCGAGGCCTTCGACCTGCGCTTCCGCTCCACGCGCATTCCCGCGGGCGTACTGGAGGAATTCTACGCGGCGGATCTGCTGCCCGTGTACCTGTATGTGGAAAACGGCTCGGACGGCCCGGCCGCATTTGACCCGGCCGTGCTGCGCGTGGCCTTTGCCGGGGATGCGCACCTGTTTGCGGTGGACCCGGAGCTGCTGCCCCAGCGCGTCTCCCGCATCGACTGGGGGCGCACGGCGGCGCTGACGGCGGCGCTGCTGCTCATCGTGGTGCTGGTCGCGGCGGGCGAGGACAATCAGGCGGATTCGATCAACCTGTCCCTGGACATCGGCGACGCCACCCTGCGCGGCACCGCCATGCACCAGGAAGCCACCGGCTATGGCCGTGATGCCCGCGTCGGCGCCACCATCCGCCCCGACCATGGCCTGCTGCGCGCCCAGGTGCTGCAACCCGGCGAGCGCCGCGAGGGGATCGTCTTTTTCGCCATCCGCCAGCCGCCTGCGCTGGACTGGCCGAGCGCCCGCCTGGTGGATCCCTGAGCGCAATGACGATTTCGCCGGGCAGTGTGACCCTGTCACAGCCCCCACGCCCGGCGCAGGTTACCATTGATTTAGTGATCCAAACCTGAGACTTGAATCAAGGAGCCGAAGGCTTTGATTTCGGTTCCTCACAGAGGGGACAGCGGATGGAAGCGGCGAAGCAAGTGGCCAACCAGGGCAGCCAATACGGCCTGAAACGGGAGGTCGACCTCTCCTACGAGCAGGCCGTCGAGCGCATCACGGAGACGCTGAAGGCCGAGGGCTTCGGCATTCTGACCGAAATCGACGTCAAGGCGACGCTCAAGAAGAAACTGGACAAGGACTTCACCAAGTACGTGATCCTGGGCGCCTGCAATCCGCCCCTGGCCTTCAAGGCCCTAAGCGCGGAGCTGGACATCGGGCTGCTGCTGCCCTGCAACGTGACGGTGTACGAGCATCCCCGCACGCACAAGACGGTGGTGGGGGTGATCGATCCTTCCACCATGGTCGACGTGACCGGGCGGGACGACCTGAAGGAATTTGCCGCCGAGGTGCGCGGCAAGCTGGAGGCGGCGCTGGCCGCGGTCTGATCCCGCGCGGCGCCCCAACGACACGACCGGGAGACCGTCACCCTCGGGCAGCCCCCTCCCTCTCCGGCGGGGGACGGTCTCCCACCCTTCCCCCGACCCAAATTGCCGACGGCAGACAACTGCCCGGCCCGCATTGCCGGCGGCGTACAAGTGCCCGACGGCGTACAAGTGCCCGACAGCTTACGACTGCCCGGCGGCACACCACTGCCCGACGACTTACGACTGATCGGAGGCATGGATCGTCAGCACGGGCGTCTTGGACAGGCGCACCAGGCGTTCCGCGACGCTGCCGAGGAACATGTGCTTCAGGCCTGTCCAGCCGTGGGTGCACATGACCACCATGTCCGGCTGGTAGGCCTCGATCTCATCGATCAGCGCATCCACCGCGTTGCCATGCAGCACCTTGGTGACGTACTTGCCACCCTGCTGGCCATCGGCCAGTTGCCGCAACTGCTTGTCCATCTCGTCCATCACGTCCTTGATGACAAACGTGCCGTGGGCCCGCGGTAGCGAGGCGCCCACCCGCTCGTACAGCGGTACGTTCTCCACGAATCCCCGCTGCTGATAGACCTCGTAGGGGGAAACCTCAACGACGTGCACCAGTTCAATCTCCGCCCCGAACTGCTCGCCGAACAATTGCGCATAACGCAGGCCCGCCATCGAGTTGTCGGAAAAATCGATGGGGACTAAGATGCGTTGAATCTTGAGTTCCACGGTAGGCTCCTTGTTGATCTGAACGACGGGTCGCCTGCGATGACATCTCAACCTAACATGGCAGGCCGGCCGGACGCTTGACGGGAATCAAGCTCATGCCGCCGCCGTGGCGGCGCTTCCGCGATGCTGCCACCCTGCGCGGCGCCTGTGCCCCATGCTTTCCTTGGCCATGTGCCACGATCATCGCCCATTGTCGAGACCGGCCCGCCATGGCATGCAACCGATGCCCGCCGTGCGCACCGCCCTGCCCTGCAACCACCGGGCTGACAGCCGGACAATCCTGTCTGCCGGCAGCATCGCCGGTTGACCCTGGGGCATGCGTCCCCTTTGGAGAATTACCCTATGGCCAGTGACACGGGGGCTCCTCACAAGAGCCAGTACATCATCAACCAGCTTGAGAAGGATGAGTCCTGGCGGCTGTTCCGCATCATTTCAGAGTTTGTGGAGGGCTTCGATACGCTGTCCAATTTTCTGCCGGCCATCACGGTCTATGGGTCGGCGCGGCTGCCGGAATCCCATCCGTACTACAAGCTGGCCCGCGAGTTGGGCAAGGCCATGGCCGAGGCGGGCTATGCAGTCTTCACCGGTGGCGGCCCCGGCGTGATGGAAGGGGCCAACCGCGGCGCCAAGGAGGGAGGCGCGGCCTCCATCGGCCTGAACATCGAGCTGCCCCGGGAGCAGCACCCCAATCCCTACCTGACCCACGGGTTGAGCTTCCGCTATTTCTTCGTGCGCAAGGTGATGCTGGTCAAGTATTCCACGGCATTCTTTCTCTTCCCGGGGGGCTTCGGCACCATGGACGAGCTGTTCGAGACGCTGACGCTGATTCAGACCCACAAGATCAAGCCGTTTCCCGTGGTGCTGATGGGCTCGGACTACTGGCAGGGCCTCGTGGACTGGCTCAAGGCCAATGCCCTGACCAACGGCATGGTCTCCGCCCACGACCTGGACTACCTGCACATCACCGATGACGTGGCCGAGGCCCTGGCGCTGACCGAGCGGCAACTGCGCCGGGAGGACCGCTCGTCCCCACCCTGAGCGCGCCGCCGTGGGCTGCCGCGGCCCGTTTCCCACAGGGGCAGCGGGCATGTTACATTGAGCGCTGAACCGGAACGGGCGCCGCCCGCCGGCAAATGACGCCCCGACCACAAGTCACGAGTACCGATGGCCGAACGTAAGTACTGGTTTTATGAGCGCGGGGAGGGCAACAGCCCCGTGAAGCCGTTGACCCTGACCGCCCTGATGACATCCCGCCCGACGCTGCTCAAGCCCACGGATCTGATCATGGATGCCATGAAGATCATCCAGGAGCAGCGCATCCGCCATATTCCCATCGTGTCCGACGGGGATGGCCGGCTGGTGGGGCTGGTCACGGAGACGGATATTCTGAAGAACGTGCTGCACGGGAAATCCATGACGCCCGACGAGCAGTACCACGCCACCTTGGACATGCTGCTGCCCCTGGAGCGCATCATGGTGCGCGACGTGTACACCCTGCCCGCCGATGCGCCCGTCGTGGAGGCCGTGGAGGCCGTGATCAAGCGCCGCATCCGCTGCATTCCCGTGCTCGATGGTGCCTCGCAGGTGGTGGGCATCGTGACGGAAACCGACCTCATGCAGTTGCTGGAGCACGTGATCGAGCAGTAGCCGCCCGATGGCCCGCGGCTTCCGCCGCGCCGGCAGACCTCTCAGTGCGGGTGCCATGAGCCAGCAGATCGACACCGCGCCCTCCGCCGCTGCGGCGACATCTGCCGCCGATATGATGATCGCCATGGATCATGTCACCATGCGCTTCGGCCCCAAGCTGGTGCTGGACGAGCTGGTGCTGGAGGCGGAACGGGGCCGCGTGACCGTCGTCATGGGGGGCTCGGGCCACGGCAAATCCACGATTCTCAAGCTGATCATGGGGTTCATGCGCCCCACCGCCGGCCGCATCTTCATTGACGGCCAGGACGTGCTGGACCTGTCCGCGGAGGCGCGGCAGGAGCTTCAGAAGATGATCGGCATGTCCTTTCAGTACTCCGCCCTGTTCGATTCCATGACCGTTTTCGACAACGTGGCCTTTCCCCTGCGCGAGCATACGCGGCTCAGCGAACGGGACATTGCCGAGCGTGTGCGCACCATGCTGGAGCGCATGGACCTGCCCGGCATCGAGGACAAGATGCCCAGCGACCTCTCCGGCGGGATGAAGAAGCGGGTCGGCGTGGCGCGGGCCATCATGATGCAGCCCAAGATCATGCTGTTCGACGAGCCCGAATCCGGCCTGGATCCCGTGATGGCCACTTCCATCGGCGAGCTGATCACGGAAATGCGGGACGCCTTCGGCATGACCTGCCTGGTCATCTCCCACAACCTGCAGACCTCCATGCACATTGCCGACAAAATTTGCATGCTCTACAAGGGCAAGATCATTGCCCAGGGTACGCCGGACATCCTGCGGGAGG
>Ga0326597_10001005_pt1 | contig 47245 bp, 64 predicted proteins | sample RVTome_12_FD_203789 | JGI IMG/M metagenome (GOLD analysis project Ga0326597, IMG submission 203789) | Soil microbial communities from uranium-contaminated site in the Upper Colorado River Basin, Wyoming, United States - RVT100D185 | ecosystem: Environmental > Terrestrial > Soil > Contaminated >...
CCTGGCGGGGCAAGAGGCCGACCTGATTCGTGCGTTCCAGCGCACCGAGTCGGAGATGGACAAAATTCTCAAGCGCCTCGGCGGCCTGGAGGGTCAGAGCAAGCGGAGCGGGAAAGAGGTCAAGGGAATTTTCGATTCCGGCGTGAAGGGGGCCCTTGCCTTCGGCGCGACGCTCACCGGCGTCAACTCGATCACGAGCCTGTTGCTGTCTGGTCTGCAGCAAGTCCGCAAAGAATTCGAGACCATCAAAGAGTTTCAGCGGCAAGCCGGCGACGTGAACGTGCAGCTCGCGGCGGCCAAAGAGCGGGCCGCCCTGAACGCCGGCGACGTGGGCCCGGACGTGTTGGCGCGGCTCAACCGCGAGATCGCCGCGACCTCGAAACGCACCGGCGTCAACCAAGCCACTCTTTTCGATGTGCTCGGCAGTGCGTTGTCGGCCAGCGGCGGCGACATCGAGGCGTCGCTCGACGCGACGAACGCCGCTAGCCAACTGGCACCGAACAACCCGGCGATGCTTGCGACCTTGGCCATGGCGGGGCTCGCCCTTCGCAAAATCAGCGAGGCGAACGCGCAGACGAACCTTGGGTTTACCTTGGGAGTCGGCGAGCAGTCGTACGTCGTCGACCCCAAGCAGCTCGCGCAGAACGTGGTCCCCGCGATCATCGGCATCACAAAATTCGGCGACTCCCTACAAGAAGCCGGCGCGTTAGTCGCTACGCTGACACAGGCAACTCAAGACCCCACTGGCGCGGCGACGCGAACAACCTCCGCATCACTCGCCCTTCAGTTGCGCGAGTTTCTCCCGGAAGAAGAGGACACGACCACGCGGATCTTGAAGCTACAAGGTGACGAGGAACTGCGGCAGAGGTTTTTGGATAAGGCAACGTTCGAGAAGCAGGCCGTACCCGCGATCGAGAGCTTGCTTACGCCCGAGGGATTCGGCGCGACGCTCAGGCAAACCGCCGCGAAGCTGCCCGGCATCGAGCAGGGCGAAGAGATTTTCAATCGCCGGGTCGCGGCGCTCGAGGCCGACCCGTCGATCCAACTCGCGCGGGCGGCGCGAGGATCGAAGGCGATCGGCGAAGAGCTCCTCGGCGGGAACATCGGCGCCGCCTCCGGCGGGGTCGCGCGGGAGGCGCTCGGCAGCCTCTTGGGGGCGGCCGGCGAGGCCGACCTAGTAAAAAAGCTCAGCGGATTTGAATTCGAGCGTGCGAGCCGGTTGGGTCAGACCGAACCCTTTGAAGCCGCCGCCGGCGTAATCGAGCAACGCCGCCAAAACTTGCTGAACCCAATGGAATTTCCCGGTTTCATGGCGTTCGCTGGCGGGCTGCCGGCTGTCGAGCGCGCGCCGACTCAAGAAGAGCTTCGATCAGCCCAGATCTTAGGCGAGGCGATCAAGCTTCTCAATGACGTGGCCGCGAAGCTTGACACAATCACGGCCCAAAAAGTCGAGGTCGACGTCAACGTCAAAGACGACCGGGTCGAGGCCGACGTCCGCCAGACCGCGCCGCCCGTCGAGCCGCCCGAGAAGTCGAGGAGCCGGTGAAAAGAGTTGAAAGTTGAAAGTGTAAAGTCGAAGCGCTTTCAACCTTCAACGCGCAACTTTCAACCTTCAACTTTCAACCTTCAACTTTCAACCTTCAACTTTTCGCCATGCCTTTCCTCTTTGAATACAACACGGTCAACAAACAGGGAAACCCGACGACGGCGAACCTGTTTTTTCCCGGCACGCACGGCGTCTTGGTCCGCCGGCCGTGGGACCTCTTGACGCAGCGCACGTCGTTTATCGGGATCACGGGCGAGTCGGAGATCGGCGGGCGCGGCTCGGGCGGCGGGCGCGACCTCATCTTCGAGCACTGGCTGCACGCCGCCGACTTTCAGGTCGGCGGGTTCGTCAACCGGTTGCAGGTTGAAAACTACATCTTCGATATTGAGACCCGGATCGGCGACCACGGCCGGCTCATCTACCGATCCGTGCTACCGGCGTCGATCTTCGGCGTGCCGTTGCCCGACCCTTTTCAGCAGCCGTTCTTCGAGAAAATCTACGCGAACGTGACCCTCGACGCCTTCGAGATCAGGCCCGATACCGGCGTCTTTTTCGAGCCGTCGAAACTGGGTTGGATGACGATCGCGCTGTGCCGATTCCGGCAGCTCGCGCCGTAGACCGTAGGGTGTGTGCTCGCACGCACCGTGTCACTATCGTCCCCAAGTCGGCAAGGAGGCCGCTCGTGGATTGGAAAACCCTCACCATTCAAGCCCTTCGACTCTGGCAACGACCCGCGACGAAACAGGTGACGGCCGGGTTGGGGATCTTAGTCGTCTGCGTCGTCGCCGCCTGTCTGAAACCGGCCGCCCGGGAGTCCGAGCTCGACCGCCCGCCGAGCGTCGGCCAAGTCGATCCCGAGACGCACAGCGTAAGCAAGCCGGACCCCGCAGCCGAGGCCGAGGTGATCACGCTGCGGGAGGCGAATAGGGGTCGGGGGTCGGGGGTCGGGGGTCGGCAGGAAGCTCCCGATCTGCTCGGTCATTACTCGGAGTTGCCGAAGCCGACGGCGAATCGCCCCTCGTACCTGTTGCGTGGCGTCGAGCGGCCGGAGGTGCACGTCTGGTCGACGAAGAATTGCCCGGCCTGCGTGCGATTGAAGAGCGACGTCCGCATGCGCGAGGCGTTGGCGACGGGCTTCGTCTGGCGCTACTTCGACGACCGCCCCGACGTGCCGAAAGACCTGCGCGTCTACCCCACTCTCTATTGGAAGGGTGCCGAGGGCAAGTGGTGGAAGGTCGAGGGTTGGTACGGCGAGGAGTGGTTTCTGGCGGCCTATAAACGGACACAGGCATCGGGCTACGGGAAGACGGGCTCCGGGCGCCCGTAGCCTGTAGCCCGTAGTCTGTAGTGGCCGTAGCCGTAGGGTGTGTGCTGGCACGCACCGACTCAGACGCACCAACCGGAGCCACCCGTGCGAATTAAACTCCTCGGCCGCTACTGGCAGTTTCGGTTCGCGCGGATGCGGGGCCAAAATGACGGCACCTGTGACCAGCCGACGAAACCGCACAAAGAGATCCGCGTCGCCGCCGGGCTGGAGCCGAAGCGCGAGCTCTACTGTACCGTCCATGAGGCGACCCACGCCTGCGATTGGAGCAAGGACGAGGAGTGGGTCGTCGAGTTCTCCCGCGACCTGACCGATCTGCTCTGGCGACTGGGCTACCGCCGACTGACCGCTGACCGCTGACCGTTGACCGCTATCCGCCATGACCCTCTCGCGCCGCGCCAGATCCCCGAAGGTCCGCGTCAACTCGGCGACGCCGAACCCGATCTTCCGGCCGCTGTCGATCCAGAGGTCGGCAGGCGGAGGGCAGGTTGATACGGCCACGTTCTTCTACGATCTCGGCGCCGCCGGCGAGCGGCTGATGGACGGCAAAGTCCCGACGGCGCACGACCAGTCGGTCAGCGTCATCGACCAGCAGGCGGACACCCTCGACTTTGACACCGACCGACCGCTGTTCGGCGGCAAAATCTCGGCGCAGCGTTTGCGATTGGGCCCGAAGCCGGAACAGGCGATCGTCGTCGCCCGGCTGGAGCGCTTCCATTTCGGCACTCCCCTCCTGGGGATGCCCTTCCAACCGCCGGGCAACACGGTCACGAAGCTCTACCACACGCCGTTCACGTTCAACCCCGAGGTGCGCGGCATCGTCGAGGCGAACATGAGCGAGGCCGACGATCCGACGTTCGGCTTCCGGTTGTTCCTCGATCCCGACAGCCGGCGGACGGAAGGCGCGTCCGACACCTGGGCGCAGAGCTGGTCGAAGTGGACGCTGGCGAACGCCGTCTACACGCTTTGCTGGCTGCTGAATGGGCCCGAAGAGTACGTCTCGAACCCGGCCAGCGTCGCCGAGCTCGAAGCGATTCTCGGCACCGACCCGGAGCTCCTGAAAAACCATCGCATCGACTACGGACTCTATCTCCCCGAGGCCCTCGACGCGCTGTTGACGCCGTACGAATTCGGTTGGTACGCGAAGCCGACGATCTTCGACGAAGACGGCCAGGTCCTCCCGGTGCTCACGTTCTACAAGAAAAACGCCGGCACCCAGGTCGACGTCAAGTTCCAGCGGCCCGGCGACCGGCTCGACTTGGCCGAGCACAACGTCTCCGGCTTCGACCTGGAGGTGGAGTTGTCGAGCACGACGAACGAGGTCGTCGCCCGCACGAGCCGGCGTCGTCGCGAGGCGACGATCGAGCTTTATAAGACCTGGGCCGAGGTCGATGACGATATTGACATCGACGAGCTCGTCGAGGGCGGCCCCGAGTATGAGGCCCGGCCGCACGTCTGGCGGAAGTGGGCGGCGAACGAGGACGGCAGCTATACGAGCCTGGGCCGGCCCGAGGTGCCGACTCCGTTCAACGACCTCGACTTGCCCATCTTTGACGGCGTCGACGCCGTCTATCCCCGCCGTCGAAAGCTGATGCCGGCGTTGACGCTCCAAGATGGCGCCCCGAAGGGACCCGGCGGCGTCGTCGTCGAGTGGGAGCGCGAGCCGGGCGATTGGGTCCGGCTCCCGCCCAATCCCGAAGAGGTCGAGGGCGATTGGGCCTACAACGTGTTGGAATACGAGCTGGGCATCGTGTTCATTGGCAAGCTCCCGCCCGAGCCGCTGCATGCTCAGGGCGCGGCGGCACGGATCCGGGTCACCGGCACGATCGAGGCCGACAAAGCCTACGAGACGGTCGCCGCGAAGGTCGCGACCAGCCCTTTGAACGACACGCACGTCCTCTTCCTCGATCTGGCGAGCGACTTCCACGACACGCTCCGCCGCGGCGACAGCGCCTTGAACGAGATCTCGACCGTCGACGAGTCCGACGACAAAGCGGCCTTGGACGCTTACGCGGCCGTCGTCAAGGACCGCCGCGACGTGGCCCGGATCGTCGGCCAGATCGTGCTCGAAGGGGCCGACCACCCGGAGTACGAGATCGGCCAGGTCGTCACCAAGGTCGCGGGCCGGGAGATCAGCCTGAACGCACGCAGCGCCGCGAGCCCGCTGGCGCCCTTGTATCCCGAGATCGTCGCGATCCGGCTCGACTATCAGCCGAAGCAACTGACGACGCTGTTCCTCGGCGCTCCGCCGGGCCGCCTGCCGCCGGTCCAAAAACGGCCGCCGGAACCAGAAACGGAGTTTGTCTGATGGCCCGCGGTCCCGCCACTCGCCTCGGCCTCGCGCCCAAGTCAGGCGGCGCGCCCGAGATCGAAGGCGTGCTGAAGACGGCGCTGTCGGCCGGCGGCACCGCGACGGGGACGGTTTACAAGGTCACCGCGGGTGCCTTTACCGTCACGTCGCGCGAGGAAGAATTGAAAGACCGCGCGGGGTTCGCCGGCCCGGTCGGGCGCTACTTCAAGGCGGTCCGAATCAACGGCGAGTGGCGGGTCGACGTGATCGGCTGCCCCGGCTCGCCGTTCGGCGACGAGGAGTAAGCCGATGGCTTGGCCCCCCGGCTGCAACCCCTGCAACGATCCCTGCATCGCGTTGCCAAGTTCGTTCGATAACGGTTGCGTGGACATTGCGATTGCGCCGGCGGCTGGAGCGAAAAAGAACGTTCGCGTCCCGTGCTGTTTGGAAGATTTGCCGGACAAACTCAACGCCACGGTATCGTCGGCATGCGATCTCAGCAAGCAGAACGTCGTCTTGCTCACGTGGGACGAATGCAACAGCCAGTGGCGAGGTAGCGGTCGGCTGTGCAACGGCGGCCTCGGGCTTGTTTTGACACTTCATTGCAGCTCGAACGGTTTTTGCTTAACGATCAGCGGTTGCGGCAACCCGTTCAGCCGCCTTGCTGACGGGGCCGGCACGTGCAATCCGTTCAGCCAAACATGGTCGAACGTCTGTTTGGGACGAGCTTGCTGCCCGACCCGAATCTGCGCGGGCTGCGATGATCTCTTGCTACCTTGTATTCTTAACTTTGACGCCCAATATAACTTCAACGGCTTCATCGTCCCCGATTTCAATGTGTCTGTAAACCTGAGCGGTGAGCTCGTCTTTGATCCATCAATCGGGATCTGGAGAGGTTGTGTCCCAACCGGATTGATCGATGGATTCATAGGGCCGCTGTATCTAGGTCTCAATTTCTCCGCATCTGGTGCAGGTTGTGGCATCACCGGTGTTCGCGCGAATAGTGATTGTTTTACGGCAGGTTGTACTACAACTACATCTGGGTTTACTCTTGTCGCCTCAAGTTGTGATCCCTTCATGCTTCAGGCGCCATTACATCTGAGTTTTGGCGGTTGCGGCGACAACGCTGTAGTAACGATTTACGAATGACCGATTGCACGTGTGCCCACGCGGGCTACTGCTCGCGATTCCGTCGCATGATGAACGCCCGGCAGCGAGAGATCTGTCGTGGCGAATGCTCGCTCCCGTGCCCCGGCCGTGAACGTTGGGTCGAATTGCTCGAGCGCCGCGCCAAGTCGCTTCCGGCCGCGACGGGGAAGATCCCGAGTCGCGGCGTCGGCGACACGATCGCGAAGGTCACCACTGCCATCGGCCTGTCACCCTGCGGCGGCTGTAAGAATCGGCAGGAAGCGTTGAACAAGCTGTTTCCCTATAAGGGCCAGACGTACGGTGCGTGCTAGCACGCACGCTACAGTCCCGTAGCCCGTCTTCCCGTAGCCCGTCTTCCCGTAGCCCGGCTTCCCGTAGCCCGGCTTCCCGTAGCCCGGCTTCCCGTAGCCCGGCTTCCCGCAGCCCGTCTTTCCCGCGATAATAGGAGCAACGCCGATGGTGAGGGAAGTGCGTATGAGCGACGAGCACGACGACCTCTCGCCCGCGAGGCCGCGCCACGACCTCGTGCGCGACGCCGACGCCGAGGTGGCGCCCCAGCGGCGATCGATCTTCGAGGGCACGGTGATCAAGCGGCACGTCGGCTGCGACGTCTCGATGCGCGATTGGCGGCGTCTGCGGGCCAAACTCGCCCGAGAGAAAGTCTCAATCGCCGACTATTTTCGCCGCCTCGTCCAGCAAACGATCTCCGACGAGCCGGACCCGGTGGAGGAGGGCGGCTCGTGAAGTAGGGTGCGTGCTAGCACGCACGCTACTGTTCCCCCACCTCCCCCCGGATCGCGCCGCACAAACGCCGGATGTTGTCCTCGATCAGCTCGTAAGCCATGCCGCCGGCGTCGGTCAGTTTGCCGGCGTCATAAGTCGCGCGCCAAACCTCGCGGTCGCCGTCGGGGTAGTGGTAGCGGCCGACCCACTCGCCGTGCCGCAGCCCGAGCTCATAATGGCCCTCGATCGTCGGCAATCCGTCGCCCTTGAACCACTTCTCGCCGAAGCGGTAGCGGCCGTGGTTCACGGGATAACCCTCGGGGCCGATCGTCACCTCGCGAAGGGCCTCGGCGACCAGGTGGGGAGGGGTGACATAGCCGAGGCGGGTCTCCCCCCGCGTGATCGACGCCAACCTCTCGGCGCTAATCCCGCCGCGCTGGCCGAGATCGACGATATAGAACGTCTCCCGCGCCCGCACCTTCTCGATCTCGGCGACCCGCGCCGCCAGCCGTTCGTTCTGCTCCCGGAGATCCGCGAACCCCAGCTCGCCGTCGTCAGCCCCGACGCCCGTAGTCCGAACCCCGTAGCCTGACACCCGAAGCCAGCCTGGCCGTAACACCCAGGTGACCGAGACGATGATCGCCAATGCGGTGATCAACAGCGAGCCGACCAGCCAGCGCCGGCCGGCGCGATCGTCGACCCGTAGGCCGACACCCGAAGCCAGCACGGCCAGGTCGATCGAAGCGTCGGCGGGCGCCACGAACGTCGGCCCGACGGCGACGGTCCCGTGGCATCTCGGGCAGCGGGCGATCTGCCCGATCCAGCCCTTGGGGGCCTTCAGTCGCGTCCCGCACCGCTCGCAATCCATCCGCACGTGGTCGAGTGTCAACATCGCTCATGCTCTCCGGCGTCGTTTGGCCCGTCGCTCGAGGTCGGCGGCGAGCAGATGAAGAAGTTGCCTTGCGGTGGCCGACGGCCGCCGCCGCCCCTGCTCCCACGAGCGGACGGTGTCGAGCGAGACGCCGACCCGCCGCGCGAACTCCGGCTGCGATTCGCCGAACCGCTCGCGTAAACTACGGATTGAAACCACGGATCCATCCTCCGTCGTGTAAGGTGCCCGCCGCTTTCGCAGCAAGGCAGAAACCCGCGCGCCGGCGGGAGAAGGTTAGCGAACTTCAAGCGACCGCCACAGCGCACGTGCCGCTTTTTTCATGCGAGCCGGCCACCATGCCTGTTGGACCGGGATCAGCGGGCAAAAATCGAGACCCGTGTCATTTCGCCAAGCGACGAAGCGCTCGCGGGCTTGCGCCTTCGAGCCCGCGATAACGAAAACGGCAAACGTCGTCCACGCGCCCGAAAAGGTTTGAGCCAGGCGCACCATCGGCTCATCGGAAAGATCCATCGCATTCGCGACCCACAGGTGTGGCTTTGCGTCGCAGGTCGCGATCAGCTCGCGGCGTGCCTGCGCCCACTCGCGCAGCCGGCGAAGGTCGCTGCGCACCAGCCGTCGCACCGTCTGAAGCCTTTCGTCGCGACTTTGGCCGGCGAAGTAGGCTCGGCCGCTGGTCGGCTTGGCGGCAAAGGCTTGGAGTTCATTTGTCATCGTATTTCTCCCTTCATTCACCCGGCCGAGGCGGTCGGCCGATCCGGCGAGCTGCGTCTCAGCCCAGTAGCTGCACCACCGCGTGAGCACGATCTCTCGCGGCCGGAGAGCCGTCAGCCTCCTCAAGTCGCTTGGCCTTGCCGAGCAACTCCGCCTCGCTAGTAGCGACCAGCGAGTCCGGGTCCGATGCCATCTCCATCGGCCCAGCATCCTCGATCTCATGGATCGTCGGCCCGCCCGGAAAGGTCGCCGCCCACACTGGCACTACACGATCCCCGTCAAAATCCGACGTGATCCATATCGTCGCGGCTCGCCGAGGAGTCCGGCGCAGGGTCACGTGTCGATAGTCGTCGTCAACATCGACGATCCCGGCGGCACGCTGCTTGGCGCACTCGCCGCGGATCATACCCTCTGTGGCGCCCTCTTTGTCCTCGCGTACCGCCGCAACCAATTTTTGCCACGCGACCGGCTGGCCAACTGATGCCAAGCGTCGCAGTGCCGCGATTAACGGGTTGGTGCGTGCTGCCAATGATTTGAGGTCAATGTCGTTTTCCATTTCATTTCTCCCTTCATTCCCGGCCGAGGCGGTCGGCCGATCCGGTCGAGCGTCGTGTCGCTCAACATCATCATCGTACAATGTACGATGGCGGGATCAAGCGAATTCCGGGGAAAAATCTCGGATTGCCCTAAGTCGTACACGGTACGACACTTAGGCCGGGTCTTTGTTTGAGGAAAACCAACGAGGAAGGGACAAAACCTCAAACCCGCGGCTTCAGCCGGATCGCGATTACAACGAGTAGCACGAGCACGAGGACCGACCAGACGCCGAGCCACCCGTGGGCTTCAGCGGCGCCCGCGAGGATCGCTAACACGATTAGGGCACCGATCAGGACGCCGAGCATCTGGATCGCGACCGTCAGAACGGCGACGACCATCCACCGCACGCCCCGAAACACCCGCCGCCAGTTGATCCGCGGCGGCCGCTCGGGGTCCGGTGTCAGCCGGAACGTGAACCGGCAGCGTAAACACTGGGTCATCTTCCCGACCGACTCAGGCGGCGCCAGGTGGGTCGTGCCGCAATCCGGGCAAGTCACCCGGATCGGCTCGGTGAAGGTTTGCACGCCTTCGACCTCGCGCATAAAAAACCCGGTCCGAACGGCGCGGAGCGGTCCAAACGCAACGCCGGCGGACCGGGGGTTGTCGGCTCAGTTGGGGACCGCTCCTACACCGACGCTAAACCGCCCCGCCGCCCGTCGCAAGGGAAATCCCCAAAAAACGCGGGTGATCGGGCTACGGGAAGACGGGCTACGGGCGCCTGTAGCCGGTAGCCGGTAGCCCGAAGCCTGTAGCCTGTCGAAAAAAACCCCGCCGGAACGCCCGGCGGGGCCCGCAGTCCCAGCAGCCACCCTGAAGCGGCACCCAGGGAGGCCTCGGTCCCAGACTAGCACACCGCCCCCTCGCCGACCCAGCGCGATCGCGAGCGCCCGCACAACCCGAAACGACTGCCTCGTTCTGTCGATCCGGTGGTTGCGGGTTCGAGTCCCGTCGCCCTCGTTGGGTTTAGGACGTAAGGTTTCAATTGCCAAAGAGTTGCGGTAAAGTCACCCGTTTTGAATATAGCGGACTACTAATCCGCTATTCTCGACTTCGGCGCGCCAAAGGCCGCCGGGCGTTGTCCGGGAACAAGCGAGCGCGTCGCGCAAGGACCCGGAGAGGCTGCGTTCCACAGTGCCTCAACACCAGCGCCCGGCCGGCTTTTTTTGAAGCGGCGGTCAGCAAATAGCTTTCAGCGGTCAGCTTTCAGCGGGAAAGGCGTGGGGAGATGGCGAGACGGACGCAGATCGAAGTGCTGGAGGAAATTCGGGAATTGCTCGCCAACCTCGTCGCGGCGGTCGAGGACATCGGGGAGCGGATCGAAGCGAACGACCCGCGGGAGAAGGCTCGCACAATCGCGACGGCGGAGAAGCTGGTCGACGAAGTCAAAGAGGGATGGCGAACGCCCAACGAGTGAACGGATCAAGCCGCGTCGTCGAAACCGGCGGCGCCGGCGATCGCTGCGGCCGACTGCTCTTCCTCTTCCGGTCCCAGGTTGGTGACGAATTCGAGAATCGCCAGCAGCTCGTCGGCCGCCTTGTTCACGCGGCGAACGATCGTCCGACCCGAGTAGGAAGGTGCGGCGATGACCGCCCGAGTCATCTCGGCCGACAACTCCGTCAGCGTCTTCGCGCATTCTTCGATCACCGCGCGACGCGTCGGGCGTGGATCGGGTGCGTTCATGCCGCGAATTCTAGCAGGCGGGTCGATCCACCGCTAGTTGACCGCCCCCCGTTTGTGTCCTACACTTCGAGCACGATGACTCGGGACGCGAGGGATCGCGACGAAACGCCCCTTTTCTCCGGCGATTTCGCACGTCCGAAAATTCGCAAGAATTATCCTTGACTCCCCGGCCGGGCGCGGTAGATTCGTCCCCCGTGTTGAAAACTGTGGAATGCTGATCCCTTCGATCCGCCTTCCCCTTTGGCCCGAACTCCTGGGCCCTCGAAGGCCGACCCTCTGGGTACGGCTTCCACAGTTGCCGAACACCGGCTATTCGGGGACCAGGTTTTTTCCTCCGGTTCCGGTCGGGTTGCTCGCCAAGCGCATTCGCCCTTCGGGGCTCTGTCCCGCGCAACCCGAGACGCCCTGAGGCGGCAGCGCATGGCCGCCTCAGGGCCGGACCGGAGTTTTAATCCTCCCCATGTTTTCCCGCGCTCAGCGTGCGCGCGGGACCGGTCACGAGCGGGCTCAGTCGCCCGCACGGAGGCACTTGGCCATGACGGCAAATTGCGGGGGTGGGACGAGGAGGGCGACGGCTCGCGCAACTTCCCTTCGAGGAGTCGCGAATGCAAAACGCCTCACCCCCGATTCTTTCATTCCGGGATTTTCAAGCGCCGCGCCGTCATCAGGCGATGGCGTCGATGACGCTCTCGGAGTTCTTTTGGCGGGTCTACTATCCCAATTACGAGGCCCGGCTCGGCGGCCAGGTCAAGCATCGGACCGTCGAGGACGTGCGGACGACGCTGCGCCATTGGAAGTGCCTCACCAACGACCCGCCGCTCTCGGAGATCGACGGCAACGACGAGCTGCTCTTGCGGTTTATGGTGCAGCTTCAGCGGCGGGGCCTGAAGCCGGTCAGCGTGAAAAAGCACGTCCGCTGGGTCCGGACGATCCTGGCGCTGGCCGGATCGGGGCACCGGCACTACGGGGCGAAACGGATCCTTCAGAGTCTGCCCCACGTGGTCGAGCCCAAGATCGCGCGGGAACGGCCGCGACGGATCCCCGCCGACCTTTTGGGACGGCTCTGGAAGGCGGCGGCGACGGCAACGAAGCCCTGTTACGCCGGCTGCCGGCCGAGCGACTTCTGGCGCGGCATGATCCTGCTCGGTGCGAACACGGGCCTGCGCACGGGCAACCTGCGGTTTGTGGCGCGGGCACGGATCGACCGCGAAGCCGGCACGATCCGGCTGTTGTCGGGCGAGACGAAGGGCGCCGTCGAGCAGCTCCTGAGACTCTGGCCCGAGACGTTGGCGGCACTGGCGAGGCTGGCGCATCGGCACCCGCTCCTCTTTCACTGGCCCGGCCGGTTCGATTTCGCCGCCGAGGTCTCCGCCGGCACCTTTTACACCGCCTGGCGGCAGTTACAGCATCGGGCCGGCGTCCCCGTGGGCGAGACCAAGTTCCAGGGGTTTCAGGGGATCCGGCGCCGGGTGCTCTCGGAGGTCCTGCGCTACGGCGGTCGCGAGGCGGCGCAGCTCTACGGCGGCCACGCCTCGTTCGACACCACGCTGGGCCACTACATCGACGACGCCGACGAGATCCTCGACTCGGCGTTTCAGGCGCGTCCGAAGCCCGCGTTCGTCACGCGCGATTCGCGGCAGATGTCTCTGTTCGATTGATTCCTTTCGCCCCGTCCGATCAGGTCGCGATGCGTTGTCCCGGCCGGTCGGGCGGGGTTTTTTCTACGGGCTACGGGAAGACGGGCTACGGGCTACAGGCAGACGGGCTACGGGCAGACGGGCTACAGGTTTCGGGCGCCTGTCTTCCTGTAGCCTGTCTTCCCGTAGCCTGTTTCTCCGCGGGGCGGTTGGCGGGCGTTGTTTTCATCGATGGGACCGCACGGAAAGCCCCCGCGCACTTGTCGTGCGCGGTTGGACTCGCGCCCGCGCCGCCCCGCGTTTTTTCCCCTGATGCTATTTCTCCGGCCCGTCGTCGGTCGTTGCGGCACCCCCGGGCGATCGGCGGCGGGTTTTTCAACGGGCTACGGGCAGGCAGGCTACGGGAAGCCGGGAAATCAGGCTACTGGCGCCCGCAGCCTGTCTTCCTGTTTTCCCGAAGTCTTTCGAATGAAAGGAGTCGGTGATGGCACGGGCCGAGCTGAAGCTGGAGACGCTGAAGGACCTGAACCTCGGGGCCGTCGGGCTCGTCTGGGACCAGGAGCTGGCGGTCATCATGCACGACCTGCACGATCGGCCGGGCGTGCCGAAGGCCCGCGAGCTGCACCTCATCCTGCGCGTAGAGCCGATCAGCGAGCACGGCGGGTGCGAATACGTCCGTGGCGACGTCGCGATTTTCTCGAGGCTGCCCAAACGCAAGACCCGCGAGCTGAACTTCGCGACCGACGTGCAGGGGAGGCTCATTTTCAACTCCGAGTCGCCGGACTCGGTCGATCAGAACACGCTGTTCGGAAAGGAAACTGCAAGCGATGACTGAAATCACCTCGGCCTTGGAATTCCTTCGATCGCAGGCGGTCGCCGCCAAGTCGCCGTTCTTCGCCGCCACCGATCAGGTGCCCAACGCCGTTTGGCTGTGTCGCGACGGCATCTCCGAACGGATCGAACGCGATCCGCCGCCGCGCGGGCACCGCGTCGACACGCTGGAGAGCCTCGTCGATTCGGTCAAACATTATCACGATCCTGGTGCGACAAGCCTGTGGTGCTCGTTTGCGGAGATCGTCGCGGTCCTCGACGACGGCGAATACCGCGCGAGCCGGATTACGTTCGACCTGAAACCGAGCGAAGTGCTCGGGGAGATTGAGAAGCACGCCGGTGTCTCGATGGATCACTCGTCCTTACTGCGGCTGCTGCGTTTTTCGCTGGCCGGGTGCTACGAGGACTATCCGGACTTGCTGCCGGCCCTTCGGCAGGTGAAGGTCAGCCGGAGCCAATCGTCCGATTCGCGACTCGAGCACGGCGACGAGCAGTTGGGTCGCGAGATCGCCGCCAAGATCACGTGCGCTCAGGCGCTGCCCGACGCCGTCATCCTCGAGGTGCCGATCTTCGCGAATGGGGCGCTGCTGGACAGCACGCAATCGATCGAGTGCGGCATCGACATCGACCCGTTCGCCGGCACGTTCCGATTGCTGCCCGCACCGGACGCGATCGAACAGGCGAAACAGGCGGCCGTGCGAGCGATCTTCGACGTGCTTTCGCGCGAGCTGGCGGACTTGAAAGTGCCGATCTTCCTCGGCAAGCCGTGAGAGGAGGGTTGAACGTTGAAAGCCGGAAACGAAGGGGCGGCGCTGCTGGCGTTTGTCACCAAGACGACGCACCTTGAGATCGTTTGCGAACGCTGTGGAAGGATCAACGTGGAGTTGCCGCGTTTCGTCTCCCGGCTGCTGTACGCCAGAAAGATGGCCCGCCTCGGTTGGCGGGTGATCGACGGAAAGCCGGTCTGCCCCGCGTGCGCTCACGCCGCCGAGCTGGCCGCCGGGAAGCGGACGTGACGACGGGAATCGAACCGGGGTGAGCGGATTTTCAGGAGCCGAAAGGACGGATTCCAATGCAAAAGCTACCGGAGGCGGTACTCCAGATCGCGGAGCGGGCGGCGCGGCGGCATAAGTCGGATCTCGAAGCGGCGGGGCGGCTCGCGACAAAGGAAGTGGTCGCGCTACCGCAGTTCGCTAAGCTCGGGCCGCTTCTGATTGCGTACGCGATGCGTCAGTTGGTCTACGAGGCCCGTTGCAACGGCAATCGCGCGTTGAAGCGGGAGAACGGTTTTCACACCGGGCACACGAAGGTGTTCGCCGGGCGCTCGACGAGCGTCGCGGCGGCCGCTTCAAAATCGTACCTGGAATACAACATCGGTTCGACCGTGCTCGGCGATTTGCTCCCGAACGGTCTGAGGGAGGTCATGATGGGCGAACGGGCGAAGGGAAACGGCCATCTGTTCAACGCGCGGGTGTGCGAGGCGTTGATCGAGATTGTGCCGGAAGAAAAGCGGGTCCGCGAAGTGGTCAGCGAGCGTCAGCTGAAGGCGATCTGGACGCGAATCGAGAAGGAGTTTTCCGGCGAAGATCAAGCGGCGTAGGCGAACAATGCACTGAACTCGAACAAAGACGTGCCGAGGCCGCTTTGCACGCGAAGAAGTGTCTGAAACCGAGAGGCGGTGTGCGTGCGAACTTTGACGCGGCGACAGCACGCCTGAAACCGAATCAGCCGGTGCCGCGTTTTTGAATTTCTCCCGGCGAAGGCCGCCCTGAAACCGATGAAGGACGTGCCGGGATTGTGATGTGGCGTCGCACGCGAAACCGCAACTGAACTCGATTGTTGTCGTGCGTGCGACGGTTGTTTCGGGGCGAGGGCTTGAATGAAACCGATTGATCGATTGCCCCGACTTTTCTGACAGGAGGTCACGATGGACCGAGCCGAGATTTGCGTGGAGCTTCAGGCGCTCGCCAGGGAGCGGGCCGACTACCTGGGCTTTCGGATCAAGAACGAGAACGGGCTGCGAGCCAAGGTCGCCAGCACATTAGGCTACGAGACGGACCTCGACGAGACCGCGCGGCGCCGCTTGTTTGATGAGGCCGACAAGTTGATCGCGCAGATCAGCAAGGGGTCGGTCGATGGCCCGGTTGCGCCGCTGGTCCGCGTGGTGCTGCCGTGTATTGAAAGTTTTGATCGCATGGCGAAGAACCTCGAAAAAGAGACGCGCCGCCTGGCGGAGCGCCTGCCCGTGGCCGATTGGGTCGAAGACGAGGAGCAACGCGGGTTTGGCCCTTTGTTGCTGGGGCAGCTCATCGGCGAGACCGGAGATTTGGCGAACTATCCGTCACCGGGGAAGGTGTGGAAGCGGATGGGATGCGCCCCGTTCGAGAAGGACGGGAAAAACCTGATGCCATCGACGTGGCGGTCCGGGCGCGAAGGGAAGCTCGACAGCGCCGACTGGCAGGCGATCGGCTACTCGCCGCGACGGCGGAGCATCGCGTATCTGATCGGAGATTGCCTTCAAAAAGGGAACAAGGGCGGTCCGTATCGGCGGCGCTTCGACGAGGCGAAGGCGGCAATCGCCGTCGAACATCCGGATTACAAGCCGATGCGTTGCCACCTGCACGGGATGCTGCTGGCGAGCAAGCTGCTGATGAGAAACCTTTGGGACGAATGGACCCGACCGAGCCGCGAGGGGACCCCTGAATCCGATATGGTGCGTGCGGCCGTCGGTTCCATCTCGTCAGAAACGCTTACTGCTACGCTTTAACCCCCGACCCCCGACCCCCGACCCCCAGGTGAATCATGCTCCTCATCGCCCTGTTCCTAGCGTTCGTGAGCTACTTCGCCGGCGCTCTCGTCGGCTTTCACCTCGGCGTCCGCTGGGGCCGGCGGCCGGTCGTCCGCGAGTCGTCGCTGGTCGGACCGAGGGAAGGCGGGCTACAGGAAGACAGGCGCCTGAAGCCCGTAGCCCGTAGCCTGTAGCCCGAAGCCAGTAGCCTGAAGCCGGAATCATTGCGAAAACCACGCGGAGGGAAAACCGGTGGGCGACGGATTGCCGCTGTTTGAACTGCGGCTGACGGACCGGCTGAGGTTGATCTACGACGCCGGCTTGCCCGCGAGGGAGCGTGCCGTGCTCTTGGCGCTGAATGAGTTCTACTCGGTCGAGGCGGGCGTCTGCTGGCCGAGCCACGCTCAGCTCGCGGCGAAGGCGGGCGTCAGCGTGCCGACCGTGAAACGCGCCCTCAAAGTTTTGAGGGGATCCGACACGGAACCTAAGATCGTCACGACTGAACCGACTAAGACCGCGATGGGGTTCCAATCGGTGCTCCGCTACCGGATCGACTTCGAGTGTCTGCATCAAAAAGTGTTCGATCTTGCAGCAAGGTCACACAGAGCTACCGGTGAGGTCACCGTGACCCCACCGCTAGGTCATGGTGAGCTAGCCGCTAGGTCACAGAGAGCTAGCACTAAGGAACCTCCCACTAGGACCTCCCAAGGTAACCAAGGTTCTAACCAGGAATCTTTAGGGGGGGTGCGGGGGGGAATTGGGGGTCGGGGATCGGGGATCGGGGATCGGGAAGGCAGGTCCCCAGTCCGCGAGGCCGATGTCGCGGCGGTGTTGGGGCCCGTGTACCGGAAGCTCAGGCTCGCGCCGGGCGACGACGACTGCGTGCTGCGGCAGCTCGGGGCGATGGCGGTCGCCGGCCGCGCGCCGCCCGCGTGGATCCATGGCGCGGCACAGGCGACCCTCGACAAGTTGGGGCCGGCGCACCCACGGCGAATGGGTTACCTACTGCGCCTGGTCCGCTCGAGCGTCGAGGCGGCCGGGCTCGATTGGGAGGCGTTGTTGCGGCAGACGAAACCGCCGCCGCCCTGCTGCCTCGCCCGCGATCCGCCGGCGGCGGAGGTGGCGCGCGTGGCCGAGGCGACGGCAAGACGCGCTGCGGGCGCCCGTAGCCCGGTAGCCCGTAGCCTGTAGCCCGTTTTGGAAGCGGGGAAGTTTAGCGTGAATTTGAAAATCGCAACGAACCTGACGCTGCCGGAGTCGTCGGTGACCGACACGTTCGCCATCCTCGGCAAGCGGGGCGTCGGCAAAACGTACACCGCCGCCGTGATGGCCGAGGAAATGCTCGGGGGCGGCTTGCAGGTGGTCGTCTTCGACCCGTTGGACGTGTGGTGGGGCTTGCGGTCGTCGGCAAGCGGGAAGGACGCGGGGCTGCCGATCATCGTCGCCGGCGGCGAGCGCGGCGACCTACCGTTGGCGGTCGAGTCGGCGGCGATCCTGGCCGACTTCGCCGTCGAGGAGCGGCAATCGATCGTGCTCTCGACCCGGCACCTCTCGAAGACCGGTCAGCGGCAGTTCATCGGCGCCTTCGCCGAGCGGCTCTACGAGCGGAAGGGGAAGGCGCAGCACCGGACGCCCTTGCACCTGATGATCGACGAGGCCGACGAGTTCTGCCCCCAGCGGCTCTACAAAGGGGTCGAGCGCTGCTTCGGCGCGGTCGATCAGATCGTCCGCCGGGGCCGGGCCTCGGGCCTGGGCGCCACGTTGATCACGCAGCGCTCGGCCGCGATCAACAAGGACGTGCTCTCGCAGGTCGAAGTGCTCGTTGCGCACCGGACGATCTCGCCCCACGACCGCAAGGCGATCGACGCCTGGATCGAGACGCACGATGCGCACGACCAGCGCCGCGAGTTCCTCGACTCGCTGCCGATGTTGGCCGTCGGCGAGGCGTGGTTCTGGTCGCCGGGCTGGCTGGATCTGTTCCGGCGGGTCAAGGTCCGCAAGCGGCACACGTTCGACAGCTCGTACACCCCGTCGGCCGGCGTGAAGGCGCGGGCGCCGAAGCGGCTGGCGGCCGTCGACCTGGAGCGGCTGCGCGAGCGGCTGGCCGACACGATCGAGCGACAGAAGGCCGACGACCCGCGCGAGCTCAAGAAGCGGATCAGCGAATTGGAGCGCCAGGTCCGCGATCTGGAAAAGCGGCCGACGGAAACGAAGATCGAGCGCGTCGAGGTGCCGGTGTTTAAGAACGGTGTTGCGGATAGGCTGTATGACGTGGTTGGCAAGTTGCGGGTGTCGATCGACGTGCTCACCACGTTGCACGATGGCATCGACAGCGACGTGCGCCACGCCGACCAGATCGTGAAGCGGAGGGCGGGGGCAGAGAAAGGACCCGTGCAGGCCACGGCCCCACGGCTACCGGCGATGCCTACCAGCAGGCCGGCTCGCGCCCCCGCCGCTTCGACACGGATCAGTGAGTCGGAGTTCCCCGCCGAGCTGAACGACTATCAGCAATCGCTTTTGCAGGTCTTGATCGATCGACACCCGATCCCGACTCCCCGCGCGCAGCTCGGCGGGTTGGCGGGCAAGTCGATCAAGTCAAGCATGTTCAGCCCCAACCTCCGTGGTTTGGTCGAGCGGGGCCTTGCGGTCGATACGCGGCAGGGGTACGCCGCGACCGACGCCGGGTTGGCGGCGCTGCCGGGCTACACGCGGGCGCCGGCGCAGGGCGGGGCGGCGCTAGCGCACTGGCTCGGCCGGCTGCCGACCTACCACGCCACGATCCTCAAAGTGCTGGCGGCTCACTTTCCCCACCCTCTCTCTCGCGATGACATCGCCGATCGGACGGGCTACAGCCAGCAATCGAGCATGTTCCGGCCGGCGATCCGCGACTTGTTGGAGCAGCAGTTCGCCGTCGAGGTCCGTGACGGCGGTTACACGGCGGCAGCGTTCTTTTTCGAGGACTGAGGCGATGGCTGACACTGACCAAAAACAAGACACGGCGCGTGAACTTGAAGATCACGCAGTTGAAACGCCGCACTACACGATTGAGTGTGCCGTTTGCGACACCGAGGTTGACGACGACTCGGAGTATTATGTCGCCCATCACGCGGCCCTCTCAGGCTGGCGGGTGATCGCCGGCGAGCCGCTCTGTCCCGAGTGCGTCTCCAAGCGAAAAGGCGGGTGAGGCGATGGAAGGTAGCCAGCTCGACCTGTTTGGCTTTGACGAAATCGATGCGGACGAATGCCCGGCGGACCACGAGTCGCCGGTAGTTGACCGGATCGTGTGTCCGGCATGCGGCGCGCACCTGCTCTCGCTGCTGCCGGATTACAACGACCCATTCGAGTGCGACCAGTGCGGCGCGAAGACCGGGGAGGGGTGATGGCAAAACAACCGTGTAAGTGTGGGCGCCGGTGGTTTCCGCGCTACAAGAGCCAATTCGGCTACGCGCCGATTTGTCCCGGCTGCAACCGAAGCGTCGCGAAGTGCGACTGTGAGCCGGTCGCACGGGGAACCGAGCTTTGCCGTTGTGGGCGGGAGCCAGTGGGTGACTATTGCCCAACGTGTAGTCAGCGGCGCCGGTTCTGTTGTTGTCCGCACGTCCGCGCGGCCGGGGAGGGGTGATGCCATGATCTGCGAAATTATCAACCCAAGCGACCCGTACACGCTGGAGACGGACGATTTTCTTTGCGCGGCGGTTGCCATTGGGATTCTGGGAGGCGGAAAGCTCGGATTAGAGTGCGGCGAACAGGCGACGCCGGTGATGTTTGGCTGGGACGAGTGGCTCGCCAGTTACATCCAAGACTTTTCTGAATACTGCAACGCGAATTCAGGGCGGATGGCGGACATTCTGGATTCCGTCATGATCGGTGGCGTCAAAGAACGCGCCGAGGTTGACGACGCACGCAGGAAGATGTCGCCTGGCGACTTCGAGTCCTGGTTTTCGAATCGGCACGACGCGCGTCGGAGTTCTTTGAACGATATCGGCAAGGCTGCAAAGGAATTGGCGGCGCGTTTACGTCGTCGGGCCGATGAAAAGGCCGTCCGCAAGGCCGGGGAGGGGTGATGGCTGACGATATGCAAAACATCAGATGGATTTACGCGGGGAACAGCAGCGGATGCATCAACGAAACGCTCGCCCCGACTCGCAAGAAATGCCTGGAAAAGCTGTCGGCGCTCGACTTGCGGTGGAAGGACAGTCCAGAACTCAAGGTCGAGCCGGAAGCGATCAAGTTGGTGGGCAAGCCGATCCGCGTCCGACTGGTGCCGGTGCACTGAGGAAAAAGTGATGAGCGGGATCAATTGCGAACGGTGCGACGCGCGGTGTCGGATCGCCCCGAAACCGGGATCGAAGGCGCGAATGCTCAAGCGAGGGAAGGGCGCCGGGCTCTGCGTCAACTGCGCCACGCACGACTTCCTGCGGCACACCTATCCCGCGAATCTACAGCTCGCCGCCTCGGGCCCGAAGGTATTGCTCAATCCCGATATTCGCGAGCTGTTCGCCGACATCATGCGGACGGCTGGCGCCGACGCTGAGCCGGACGAGATCAACTGGAACCTGATCGTCGAGAACTGGGAGCTGCCGTGGCGGCACAGTATGAAGTCGAGTGGTACGAATCAGGTGACCGAAGCGGAAGTGGAGCGAGCGAGACGGGAAGGGTTTCGACCCTATCGGCATCAGGGAACGATTACCAAGCCGCTGAAGACTGTGTACTACGGACTTGATGAATTGAAGGCGGACCATCCCGACCTTGCCAGATTGATTGAGGGCATTCAGCGGCGCGGAGATCAGCCAAGCCTTCCGGATCGCGACGATCCGCCGCCGACGCAGGGGATGCTGTTTCGCTGATTGCTGACCGCTTTTCCAAACCGAAAGGAGTCGCGCATGTTGGTATTGACCCGCCGCCACGGTGAGGCGGTGTGCTTGAGCGACGGCGTGCGGATCGTCGTCCTCCAGATCAGGGGCTCGCAAGTGCGGATCGGCATCGAGGCGCCCTCCGACATCGACATCCGCCGCGAGGAGGTGATCGGGCGGGACGCACGGTTCGCCGAAGACGGGCTGCGGGCTACGGGAAGACAGACGCCTGTAGCCTGAAGCCCGTAGTCCGGAGCCCGTATTACGGTGCGTGCAAGCACACACCCTACGTCTTCCCGACCCCCGACCCCCGACCCCCGATCCCTAACCCCCAGTCCCATGAACGACGACGAATTCTTTTTCGGTTTCCGACAGGGCGGGCACTCGTTCGTGTTCGTCGGCGATGAGGGTTCGCTCGACCAGCTCGTCATGCGCAGCCTGGCGTGGGCGTGGGACCCGGAATTGACGTTCGAGATGCGCGACGCCTTTCAGCTCGCTCATAATGTCAAAGAGGTTCGCCGGATCCAGAAACTCCGGCGGGCGGGGAAGAAGGACTGATGAAACCCGGCGATGGCGCGGAGCGGGGAGCGGGGAGTGGGGAGCGGCGCGATCGGGCTACGGGAAGACAGGCGCCCGGAGTCAGCAGCCCGTAGCCCGTCTTCCCGTCTTCCCGTCTCCCCGATCCCTAACCCCCAGTTCCTGTCACCACTTCTGCGAATTGTAACTATTTCCGTTGCGGCCGGCCGTTACATTTGTTTCAGTCTCTCTCGGCCCTTCCGCGGGGCCGCGATCGGCAGGTGTTTTTGCGCCGCGCCTCCAGGGAACGGAACAGACGCGCCAGGAACACGCGGAACTGCCGATCAATTTCACATCAGCAGCGAGTCGCCATGCGCATCTACCTGGCGGGCTCGGCGGCGGCGCGCTACCGGGTCGCGATCTACGCCGCCGATCTGGAAAACCTGGGGCACCGGGTGACGAGCCGCTGGCACCGGCGCAGCGACCCGCACACCGATTCGGTCCTCTACACGAGCCAGCCGAATCGGGTGGCGGAGCTGGCGCGGGAAGACTTTCGGGGGATGCTCGAGGCCCACGTCCTGCTCGCCTTCACCGAGACGCACATCAACCCTTTACGCTCGGGAGGCGGCGGCGTGGAGCTGGGCATCGCCCTGGCGCTGGACAAGCCGGTCGTCGTCTACGGCGATCTTTCGCTGCGCTGGCACTATCTCGGCGGGGCGGGCTTCGACGTGCACACGGCTGCGAATTGGTCGGCGTGTCTCGACCGCCTCGCCGAGATCGAAAAACAGTATGACCGACGCCGAACACTTCGAGCTGATTCGCGATCTCGGCAAGCGAATCGACGCAAGCCACACCGACCTCTCGCGCCAGATGGGCGGTCTGGCGATCGACCACGCGAGCTTGAGGCAAGCCTTGCGGCCCTTGGTCCGGGCGACGGCGGACCACCGGCACCGGCTGAGGAGCCTCGAGCGCTGGCGGTGGAAGCTCGCCGGGATGATGGTCTGCCTGACGGGTCTGGCGGCGGGGGCGCTGAAGCTGCTGGCGGCATGGTGAAACAGGCTGCGGACTCCGGGCTCCGGGCTACGGGAAATCAGATACACTCGACCGGCGCCGGTAGCCCGAAGCCTGTAGCCTGTAGCCGGAAATCGCTCTGGTGCCGGTTCGGGCTCCATCAGTGGACGAAAGTGACTCAAATCCGCGGCACGATGTATTTGCGCTGCCAAGTCTGTGGCCGCGATCGCTACCAATTGTGATTTTGTGAACCACCCCTCCTTGGGACGGGGCCGGTCGGCGGGTTGTCCCGCAGCCCGTCGCCGGCCCGTTTTTCTTTTTCGGAGCACACGATGGCAACAGCCCCAACGTCCCCAAAATTCTCGCTCAGCGGCGCCGACTTGAAGAAGGTGTTGTCCGGCCTCTGGCTGGCGGCGGCCGCCGGCGCCGTCGCGTACCTGACGCAAAACGTCGAGGCCTTGGGCGACCTGGTCGGCCGCGACTCGATGCTGTACGGCGTCGTGATCGCCGTCGTGCCGTTGGCCTTGAATACGCTCAACAAGTTTTTGCGCGGGACCGCGAAATGAGTTGGCTTCGGGCCGTTGGCGCGTGGGCGCTGTCGCTGTTTCTCGGGGTCGCTGGTGTCGGCACCGTTTTGAAGTCGATTCGATGGGGCGCCGAGGGCGCGGCCAGGTGGCTGCGCCTCAAGGAGCGAAAGGAGCGGCTGGGCGATGAACGCGACGCGCGCAAACGAGTCGAGGGGTTGGTCGTCGACGTTGACGAGGGCGGTCGCGACGCCGAAGCGCGGCTTAATCGCTGGCTGGCTGCTGGTCGCGCTGGCCGGCTGCGCGACCTGCTTCCCGGCGACGACGAGGACGCCAGAGATTGAAACCGTCGACGTGGCGAAGTCGTTTCAATACGTCTCGCAAGGAGACGTGGTGCAAACCGACGGATGGCTGGTGCCCAAGCCGCTGATGAAGGAGCTCGTGCCGTATCTCGACGGCTTCTTTCGACGGCGTGGGATCGACGTGCCGCAGGAGAAGCCGGCCGTCGACCTCGAAGGGGAGCTTGGGGAGAAGTGACGTTCGAGTGACGCAAGGACGCAAGGGAGGTGAGGAGGTGAAGACGGCGGAAAAGAGAAGGGTGTTGCCGCTCACGCCGTATCAGGCACTCGCGCTCGGGAAAGCAAAGAAGGCGATTGCCGATCGGCGACGCGATGAGGCCGAGGCGTGCGTGGACAAGGCGATCGACTTCGCGGTGCACGTGCACGGGCACTTGAGCGTCGGCGAGGACACGACGCTGAGTACGGCGAAGGCCCTCGACCCGTGGGTGTTGATCGAAAGCCTGATGCGGCTGGGTGGATTCAACCTGCGCAACGCGGTTCGGCAGGCCTTCGCGGGCAAGACGCCTGGCTACGACGAAATGAAAAAGACGGTCGAAGCCGACTACGCCGAGCTTGGGCTGCGCGTGACGACGCCGAAACGCGGCAGCGTGACGGGGAAGATCGCGTTCGACAAGGTGTCAATAGTGTAGTGTTCTCGCTTTCTGGGAAACCCGGGGAAACGGCTCCGGGGTCCCCCCCCGAGCCCCCCCGAGGCGCGCGTTTGGGGTTTTGCGTTTTTTTTGTCGATACGGGGGAAAAAATTTCGTTGTTGTTGTTGCGGTAGATGTGCGGAAAGCCTTGATCTAACGTCACTTAGGGAGATCAGGCCCATGCGTGAGACGGTGCACGTCGGTTTGCGGGTTCCCGCCAATCTGCGGGACCAGATGAAGGCGGCGGCGGCCTCGGCCGGCCTCTCGGCGAACGATCTCTGGCGGCGGTCCGCCGAGCGGGAGTTGTTGCGCCGCCGGACTTTAAGTCGCCTCGTCGCCTGGCTGCGTGGTCGCCTTGGTTGGTAGCGCATGGCCCGCACGGTTCGCACGTTCGCCGAAGTGGCCCAGGCCCTCGGCGTCTCGGAGTCGCGGGTCGGCTGGTGGAAGAAGCAAGGGGCGCCGATCAAGGTCGGAGGACCGAACGACCTCGATCGCATCAGCGAGTGGCGGCGCGACTACGAGGCGAGCCACGGCAAGTCGGACCACTCCGGCCTCGACGACGCCGACGCCAAGGAGCTTCGGCGCCAGATCCTCCGCGAAGACGCCGAGGGCAAGCGTCTCGCGAACCAATCCCGCAAGCTAAAGCTCGCCCGCGAGGCGGAGCGGCTGGTCAACCGCGACGAGTTCCTCGGCCTGTACCTGGCGGAAGTGAAGCGGTGGCGCGACCAGATCCGTGGCCGATTGGTCGAGCTCTTGCTGGCCCGGCTGCCTGACGAGTGGCAGACGCGACTGCGCCCCGAGGTCCGCTCAGACGTCGACCGGTTTTTAAACGAGATGCCCGAAGGCGGAAAGGAACCCTAGCGTTGGCGCGCAAAAAGACCCCACCGAAACCACCCGCGTGCGAGTCGCCGACCCGCACCGTCCCCCTCTCGGCGCTCACGCCCGACCCCGACAACCCGCGCACCCACGACGCCCGCAACCTTCAGATCATCACCGAGAGCCTCAGGCGATTCGGCCAGGTCGAGGCGCTTGTGGTGCAAGGGGACACGCTTCGCGTGATCGGCGGCAACGGCCGGCTGGAGGCGATGCGCAGCCTGGGCTGGACCGAGTGCGAGGTCCGCGAGGTGGCGGTCGACGACCACGAGGCGAAGGCCCTGGGCGCCGTCCTGAACCGCTCGGCCGAGACGGCCGGGTGGGACGCCGAGCGGCTCGCGGGCGTGCTCGACGAGCTGCGGTCCATCGACTTCGACCTCGACCTGTTCGGGTTTTCCTACGACGAGATCGACGCGCTGATTGCTGGCGTGGACGAGGGGTCGGGGGTCGGGAACCTGGGTAGAGAAGAGACACCAAATGGTGCCGAGTCTGACACCGATCAGGGCCAGGCCGAGGATCCCGGCGCCCGAATCGACAAGGCGGCGGAGCTGCAGGCGAAGTGGAAGACCGAGGTCGGCCAGCTTTGGCTGATCCGCTCGGGCAACTGCGACGGCGAACACCGGCTTTTGTGCGGCGATTCCAGCAACGCCAACGCGATTGAGCGCCTGATGGATGGCAAAAAGGCGAGCCTCTTCGCGACCGATCCGCCCTACGGGGTCGATTACTCGGCAACGAAAGACGGCATCCCACGGCCGGGCTTTTCTCATCATCAGGAAGAACACGGCGACATGGCCGGCGACGACTTGCAGGACGAAAAACTCCAAGCCTTCCTCGAATCGGTCTTCCGCGCCTGCCTGTCGCATCTCGATCACGCGGCTTGGTATCTCTGGCACGCCCACCTGACGCAGGGGTTCTTCGCCGCCGCCGCCGCCGCCGCAAATGTCGTGCTACATCGGCAGATTATTTGGGTGAAACCGGGATTCGTCCTGACCCGATCCGGCATGTACCACTGGCAGCACGAGCCCTGTTTCTATGGCTGGGTCCGTGGGCAGCAACCCAAGTGGCTGGGGTCGAAGTCGCAAACCAGCGTCTGGCAATTCCCGCGCGAGAAGGGCGCCGGGCACCCGACGCAGAAGCCGGTCGCCCTGTTCGCGACCCCCATCACCAATCACCTCGACTTTGGCCAGATCGGCCTAGAACCGTTTAGCGGCAGCGGCACGCAGCTCGTCGCCGCCGAGCAGCTCGGCCGGCTGTGCTACGCCTGTGAGATCGAGCCGAAGTACGTCGCCGTCGCCCTGGAGCGCCTGGCCGGCATGGGCGTGGAGCCGCGCCTGGCCTCGTGACCTTTCTCTGCGCCGACGCGACCTCTGCGGTTGGTAACCATTTCTATGGGATCGAGCCCCGCCCAGGAGCTGATGCGCGAGGTGGCCTGCGGGTGGGCGGTGCCCGAGCTCGTGCCGTCGGCCGTATGGATCCCGAAGCACGTCGTCTTCCCAAAGGCCGTCTCGGCGATGGACGGGCTGTGGGCCTCGGAGGTCTACCCCTACCTGACCGGTCCCCTGGAGGCGTTCGACGACGCAACGGTCGAGCGGATCACCCTCTGCTGCGCCACACGCACGGGCAAGACGTCGATCATGCAGGCGGAGGTCTGTTACATCGCCGCCAACGACCCGGCCCCGGTGATGATCGTGGCGCCCGACGAACGCAAGGCGAAGGGCCTGTCGCGGCGGTTGCAGCTCGTCTTGGAGGCGACGCCGGCCACGTCCGACCTGTTGCCGCCGCCCCGCTTCCGCAACTGGAGCGAGCTGAAGCTGGCCAACGGCATGATGATCTACTTCGCGTGGTCCGGCAGCGCGACCACCCTGGGGGACCGGGCGATCAAGTACGCCTTCGCGGTCGAGATCGACAAATACACCCGGAACGCCAGCCTGGAGGCCGACCCCTTGGAGTTGGCCGAGGAGCGGGTCAAAGGCTACCCCGGCAGCAAATTCTGCGAAGATTCGACGCCGACGATCCTGGGCAGGTCACGGATCTGGGGCTCGTACCTCGACAGCGACCAGCGCAGATACTTCGTGCCGTGCCCGCACTGCGGCGAGATGCAGGTCCTCGAAATGGGCCGCGAGACTCCCGGGGGCCGCTTCGGCCTGGTGTTCCAGGGCGACAACCCCAACGCGGTGCGTCACAGCACCCGCTACGTGTGCCGGTTCTGCTTCCGGACCATCGAACCGTTCGACCGGCCGGCGATGCTGAAAAACGGCGTCTGGACTCCCCTCACCCCACACCCCTCACCCCACACCCCGCACGTCGGCTTCCAGTTGTCGTCGCACTACGCGACGCTCACGACCTGGGGGCAGGTCGCGGCCAAGTTCGTGCGGGCGAAGGGTCAGCCCGCTCGTCTCCAAAACTTCATCAACGCTTGGCTGTCGGAGCCGTGGAGCCTGTCGAAGAAACAGACGACGGCCCAGGAGGTCGCGGAGCGATTGGGCGTGCCGATCCCGGCCGGCGTGGTGCCCGACGACGCGGTGTTTCTGACCGCCGGCGTCGACCTTCAGCCGATCCAGGGCCTGTTCGTGTGGCTGGTGATGGCGTGGGGCGCTACGGGCCGGTGTTGGATCATCGACTATGGGATCAGCGACAGCTTCGAGGCCCTCGAAGAGGACGTTGTCAACATCCGCTACGAGACCGCCGACCGAAAGAAATCGTTCCCGATCGCACTGGCGCTGGTCGACTCGGGTTTCATGCCCGACCCGGTGATCCGCTGGTGCGCCAAGCCGGGCATTCTGGGTCGCGTCGTCCCGCTGAAGGGGACCGGCGACTTGACCACCGGCAGGCCCTATGAGCTCAGGCCCTATCACCAGACGAAAGGCGCCAACCGGTTGCAGCGGGCGATCCGCGAGGCCCGCGGGCTCAACCTGGCCCTGGTGAGCCGTGACTTTTTCGAGAGTTGGCTCCAGGACCGCCTCGAAAACAAGAAGGCCGGCGATCCTGGGGCGCTGCACCTCTGCCGCGAGGCGGCGGTCGATGGCGACTTCCTCGACCAGCTCTTAAACGGCGCGCTCGTTTTGGAGCAAGACACGAAACGGGGCCGCGACAAATACGTCTGGCAACGGGTCCGGCTGCACGACCCCGACGACTATCGGGCTGCCTGCCGCTACGGCGCTGCCGCCGCCGAGGTGCGCGTCCGCGGCCGATGGCACCGCGTCGGCCGGAAGCGGTCAGAGACGCCGACGAGGCCCGCGCCGGCGTCAACCGGCGATCGGCGTGCTGATGGGGGTCGGGGGTCGGTCGATGGGGGTCGGGGATCGGGGGTCGGGCTACCGGCTTCAGGCTCCGGGCGCCTGTAGCCCGTTTTCCCGTAGCCCGCTTTCACGGCAAGGATGCCATTTAGCATGACGCACGGTTCGCGCTGCCCGAATTGCGGCTCCATCATCGGCGTCTACTCGACGCGCGTCGAGGGCGACGTGCGGATCCGTTACTTGGGGTGCTCGTGCGGGTTCAAACCGCGCCAAAACAAGGTCGTCGTCCCCATTCGATTCGCCCCGGAACGCGCCGGCCGACCGCTGGAAGCCCTCGACGGCGGGCGACGATAGGAGTTTGATGCGATGCACTGGTCTGACGGCGACCTCTTGGGATACCTGAAGGAGTTCCGGGACGCCTACAGTTGGGTCAGCCGCGAGTTTCAAGACGGTCGCCGGGCGAGCAATTCAGAAATCCGACGATGGATCGTCAGCGGCGCCGTCGTCTTGAACGGCCGAGTGGTCCGCGATCCGTGCCATCCGATGCGAGACGAGGCGCCCATCGAGTCATTAGTCCTGTTCCCGAAGGGCAGAATGACCACGATTTTGTAGTACTAGCGATGAAACGCAAAGATGGGCAAACTAACCACGATCGGGAGGCTTCACGGATGGGCCTATTTCGATCAAAAAGGTGGGCTTCCGAAAAACAGACTACGGGCTACCGGCTCCAGGCGCCCGCAGCCCGTCTGCCCGCAGCCTGATCGCCGCTTTTTGCTACCCATAGCAAACCGCCGCTGACCTCTCCGCGTCACTTCCCTACCCTCGGATGATGGCCGTCTGGTTGTACTCGAGCTGGATCACCGAGACGGACGCTTCGACCCGGCTTGAGCAGCTCCGGTTGCACATCGCCGAGGTCAGCCAGCACGTCTTCGACAACGAGAGTCGCTCTCGCAAGGTCGGCGCCGTCAGCGAGCGCTATCTCGGCGACCTGATGAAGAAGGAAGCCGAGCTCGAGGTGAAGGTCAACCAAGCCGTGAACCGCCGCGTCGGAATCAACAAGGTCAAGTTTGCTGACCCGACCCCCTAAATGGCAACCCTCGCCAGCAACACGATCGAGTTCGGCCTCGGCGTCCCGCCCGAGCCTCGCCGCCGGCATCGGTATCTGGGCCAGACCTCGATCGAATCGGTCCGGAATCACCGCCTCGCCAAGCGCCGCGTGCTGTACGGCGGAACGGAAGATGAACATTACGACCCGCAGACCTACTTCCAGTTGCGCGAGATCGGGCTGTCGCTCTACCGGAACAACGGCCTCGTGCGCGGGATGATCGATCGCGGCGTCGAAAACGTGGTCGGGCCGGACGGCTATACCTACGTCCCGATGAGCGGCGACGAGGGGCTCAACCGCGCGATGGCCGACTATTGGGAGGAGTGGTCGGATTCCGACGCCGACCGCACGGGACGAGTGCACCTGACCGACCTGCTGGCCGCCGCCGAGCGGGGCGAATGGACCGCCGGCGACAACTTCTTTTTCCTCGACGAGGTGGGGATCCACGGCCGTGGCTCGCTGATCCTGATCGACGGCGGCCGCTGCGTCACCCCGACGAACGACGAGAAACGCGTCGTCAACGGGATCCGCCTCTCAGAGCACGGCGAGCCGACCGCCTATTTCTTCGCCAACGACGTGCCGCAGAGCGCCTACGTATCGGCGAGCGAGGGACGGTTCTATCCCGCGAGCCAGGTGATTCACAACTGCCACTTGGCGGTTTTCGCCGGCCAAACGCGTGGCATTCCTGTATTTTGTGCGAGCGTTCGCGATTTGGACGACCTCGACGCCTTGATCGTCGCCACCCGCGTGGCCGCCCGGATCGCCGCCGACAACGGATTCTTCATCACGAAGGAATTAGATCCCGAAGCCTACGCGATGGCGGTCGCCGAGACCTATCCCGACGATCAAGACCGGGCGAACTCCGAGCCCCCCGTCGAGCGGCTCGAAAACGGCCTCGTCCGCTACCTGAAGGTCGGCGAAAAGATGGAGTCCGTCGGCAGCGCCCACCCGGCCCCTCAGCTCGAATCGTTTATCAAACTGCTCGTGCGGATGATCGGCGTCGCCGTCGGCGAGCCCATCGAGATCTCGCTGATGGACGCCACCGAGACGAACCTGTCGTCGATGCGGCTTGTTTTGGAACAGGCTTATCGATCCTTTCGCTGTCATCAGCACAGAAATGTGCGGAACCTCCGGAAGTTCAATCGGTTCGCCTTCGGCATCGCGATCCGCGAGAAGCTGCTGCCTGACAAGCCGGAGGTCTACTCGCACGCTTGGACGCCGAACGCCTGGCCCTTCTTTGACATCCTGAAGGAGAGCCGGGCACGGCTCGATCTGCTGGCCGCCGGACTCACGAGCGTGTCGCAAATCCTCGGCGAAGAGGGACGCACCCTCGACAAGGTGCTGGCGGAGCAGAAGAGCGATCGTGAGAAGTTCGCGGCCGCCGGCCTGCCGTACCCGACATTCGAACCGACGACCCCGAAGAGCACGGCCACCTCGAACGTGACGCAATGACGACGACCGCCATCAAGATCGAGCTGCGCCCGCCCGAGTTCCGGGTCGTCGCCCAGGGCGTCGAGATTCTGCTGTTTGACGACGTCGGCTTCACGGGCACAACCGCGAAGGCGTTCGTCGAGTCGATGCAGGGCCTCGACCCCGACAGCGAGATCACGCTGCGGATCAACTCGCCCGGCGGCAACGTCTTCCACGCGCTGGCGATCTACAACGCCCTGAAGCGCCACCCTGGCCGGGTGGTCGCCCGCGTCGAGGGGTTGGCCGCCTCCAGCGCGTCGCTGATCGCGATGGCCGGCGAGCGGATCGAGATGGCCGAGGCGGCGATGCTGATGATCCACGAGCCGGTCTTCGGCGTCCTCGGCGACGCCGACGACATGAAGCGAACGCACAAGCTCTTGGACCAGATCGCCTCAACACTGGCGGATATCTACGCCGCGCGGAGCGGCCAGAGCGTCGCCAAGGTCCGGCGATGGATGAAAGACGAAACCTGGTTCTCGGCGTCCGAGGCGGTCGAAGCCGGCCTGGCGTCGGGCACCGTCGAAGGCCTTGCGGTCGCGGCACGGCTCGACCCGGCGCGTTACGAACATACACCTCCCCATTTGAAGGAGATTCTTGCGATGGCTGACGCCTCGAAAGTGGAACCGAAAGACCACGCGACCGTCGACGTGAATCTGAACGTCTCGGCCGACCAGAAACCCTCGCCGGCCGCTTTCGCGACCGTCCTCGAACCGATCAAGATGTCGGCCGCGGAGTTCGCGACGCGCCAACCCGAAGAGGCTCAAAAACTGACCGACGCGGCCACGAAGACCGAGCGCGATCGGGTCGCCGCGATCACGGCCGCGTTCAAAGACGACGGCGAGTTCCTGACGACGGCCGTCAGCGAGGGCTGGTCGGTGGACAAGGCCAAGGCCGAGCACCACGACGTGCTGGCCGCCAAGCTTGCGGAGTCGGAGAAGGAGAAGGCCAACCTCGTCGCCGCCGGCAACGTCCCCGGGTTTGCACCGAGCGACGGCGGGTCGGCGTCGCCCGAAGCCGACAAGTATCGGCACGAGTACCGCGCCAACGCGGCGATCTACGCCCGCATGGGGGTCACCGAGGAGCAGTTCATCCGCAGCCGCAAGATCACCGATGGCTCGGAGGTCCTCGCGGTGGGCAATCCGCTGGCCCCGACAGCCAACGGCAAGTAGCGAGTTGAGCCGCCCTCAACTCTCCAATTCAACTCTCAACCTTCACGGAGTCAAACATGGCTGTCACCGCCAATCAACTGATCAAGCGGCAAGAGGGGATGAAGCAGTCGGTCCCCGTGCTCACCGCCATCCACATCTTCCAGGGCACGATGGTTTTCGTGACCGCGGCCGGCTTCGCGACCGACGTCGACGCCCTCGGGGCGAACAAGTTCGTGGGCATTGCCATCGGCGAGGCCGACAACACCGGCGGCGCCTCCGGGGACATCGAGGTCGAGGTTTGGGAGCAGGGCGAGTTCGAGCTCGTCGGCAGCGGCTTCGTTCAAGACGACGTTGGCAGCGTCATCTACGCCAGCGACAACTTCACGATCACGCTGACGGCCGACGGCAACACGGTCATCGGCGTCGCCACGCGGTTCGTTTCTTCGACGGTCCTCGTCGTGCGAATCAACCCGCTCGCGCTGGCAAAACCGCTGACGTACGCGGTGACGAACTGGACGACCGATCGCGCCATGGACTGCAACGCGGCCGCCGACGCCGAGATCTGCGACGTGCTCGGCACGCTGATCGGCGACCTGATCGCCGCAGGCATCCTGAACGGAACCGTCGCCGCGTAACTTGCTGCAAACGACGAGTTGAGGGTCGGCATCGACCGGCCCTCAACTCTCAACTTCCAACTCTCAACTATTCCCGCGACAGGAGGTCGCAATGCCCCTCAACACCGCCAAGGCCCTCGTGACCCTCAATGGTCTGACGGCCAAGTTCGACAACCGCGTGGCCGCGGCGACCCCGTTCTACCCACGGATCTCGACGGTGTTCCCGTCGAACCGGCTGACCGAGGATTACGCCTTCCTCGGCAACATGCCGGGGGTGCGCGAGTGGGACGGGGACCGTCAGTTCAAAGAGCTGCGTGGCGCCCGCTTCGCGATCGAGAACAAGCACTGGGAGTCGTCGCTGGCGATCAAGAAGACCGACATCGACGATGACAACCTCGGCCTCTACGGCCCGCTGATGGAGGCCCTGGCCGACGAAGCCAGCTACCATCCCGACGAGCTTCTCTTCGAGACCCTCGTCGCCGGTGACGGCGCCGCCTGTTTCGACGGGCAGTTTTTCTACGACACCGATCACGTCTGGGGCGACTCCGGCAGTCAGTCGAATGATCTCACCTCGACGGTCGTCCTGAACACCGCGGTCACCGCAGCCGAGTTCCGCGCCAGCTACCACCAGGCCCGCGAAGCGATGCTGAACTTCAGCCGCGACAACGGCAAGCTCTTTCACCGCCCCACGATCGGCAACATGTCGGACCTGATGATCCTGGTGCCGACCGAGTTGGAGCTCGCGGCCCACGAGGCGATCCGCTCGATTGTGTTGGCGAACAACACGAACATCGTGTTGGATTCGCCCAGCATCGTCACCAGCGCCCATCTGACGACCGCCACGGAGTGGTATCTGTTCCACCTCGGCGGCGTCTTAAAACCGTTCGTCTTCCAGAATCGCGAGCCGATCATGCGCCAGATGAAAGGCGAGGACGATCTGGAGTTCAAGGACGTGAAGTTCATGACCGAGGCCCGCTACAACGTCGGCTATCTGGCGTGGTGGTCCGCCGTCCTGACGACCTTCGCGACCGCGTAAGCCGAGTCGAGTGAATGATCGAACGCACACGCCGGGTCGGTAGCAGCGGCCCGGCGTGTCGCGAGGGAATTTTTGCGAGAGGACCCAACATGCCCCGAGTCATGCTCAAGGCCAATTGGCCGGGCGTCTTTCACCGCACGGTCAATCGCCACGCGAGCGGCGCGCCGGCGAAGATCATCGCCTTCGCGCCCGGCAAACCGCAGCACGTGGCCGACGACGAGATGGCGGCGTTGAAAGACGCCCTCGGCGTCAACCTGATGGTGTTGGACGAGGAAATCCGAGTGCCCAGCCCGCGCCAACAAGACGCTCTCCTCGAGCGCCAGCGAGCCGACCCGCCTCCGACGATCGAGCCGGTCGAGGTCCAAACCGACGAGCCACCGCCTCCCGCGAGCGCGCCGCCGGCCGAGGCGACGCCGAAACCCGAACCGCCGCCGGTCGAACCGGCGCCGAAGCCGGTCGGGTCCGGTGGCCGGCAGAAGGCCAGCGACCGGGCGAAGGAAGCAGAACCCGAAAGCTGATCGCCAAAGACTCTTTCCGCCGCGGGGCGGGGCGGAAAACCACAGGTCCCTAGTGGCCACGGGAAGCCGCCTCCGCCCCGTTTTATCCGGAGCGACGCGACCTTGGCCTTCGCCGACGAAATCGACCTGCAACTGCGTGATCTGCTGTCGGCCGACAGCGGACTGGCCGTCAGCGCCACCCGCTACGTGGCCGGCGACGTGAACGAGGCCGAGACGCACCAGGTCCTCTGGCACCCCGACGAGGCCCCCGGCCGGGAATTCGATGCCGGCGACCGCGTGGTGCACCACAGCGTCTTGGAGGTGTCGAGCGCCGCGAGCCTGTCGATCGACGACACCTGGCTCATCGCCGGCCGGACCTGGCAAACCGAATCGGTCGAGGACGTCACCGGCGGCCTGATCGCCGTCCACGTGAAGCGGACCGAAAAGCGAACGACGAAACGCACGCGGGTGAAAGCGTAAAAACTCACCGCAGAGGGCGCAGAGAACGCGGAGAAAGAGGGGGGTGAACAAGAAATGGCTCATGGGGTGAACAAGCCTATGTTTCCAGGGGTTTCAGGGGGGTAACAAGTCCGGCGGAAAACCCCACTGATTTTCTTCTTTTTCTCTGCGTCCTCCGCGATCTCTGCGGTGAAAACCTTGTCGGCGAGAACCTTCGATGTCCGGCCCCCTGCAAGGTCCGAAAGACGCCTCGGCCGAGATCCTCGCGGCGGTGGCGGCGGTGCGGACCTTCCTGGGCGTGCCAAACGCGACCGAGGCCGACGAGCGGATCCATCGGCCGGTGGCCGACGACCGGGTCGACGCCGGCGGCAACCTGATCCACCCGCGGCCGCGAATCATCATTGCCCAGGGCCCGACCCTCACGCGGACGAAGATCGGCACCACGACGTTCGCCTCGGAGGGGGGCACGCTCTTTTGGTCGTTTGAGAAGGACGTTTCGGACCCTGACGACCTGCGGGCGAGCCTGGCGGCGTTCGAGGCCGAGCTCGACGCGATCTGGGCGGGCGTCGAGGCCATCGCCGGCATCGGCACGGCGCCCTCGGGCAACAGCTACATGAACGTCGAGGGCTTCGACCTGGCCGCCGGACCGGGGACCACCGACCCCGAAGAGGAAGACGGCGAGCTGTTCCACGGCGCGATGTTCCTCGTCGAGTGGCGGTGATGACGGGGGTTCGGGCTACGGGAAGACAGGCTACAGGAAGATAAGCGCCCGAAACCCGAAACCCGTAGCCCATCTACCTGTAGCCGGTAGCCTGGCGCCCGTAGCCTGACTTGGAGCGCCGCATGTTCTTGTGGTCGACCGACGTCTTGAGCGACGTGCTGGGCCCCGACGGGCTGCTGGCGTCGAAACGCAACCACGCGAAGCTGATGCGCGAGGGCTTTCGGCACGTGCTCCTCTGGCACTGGAAGCAGCACATGGCCTTCCACTTCCAGTCGGCGGCCTTCGCCCGCTACGGGGCGGTCTTCAAGCCCCGCGACCCGGACTACGTGGCCCATCGCACGAAGAGCGGCAAGTACCGGCGCGGGCCGAAGCCGAAGCCGCCCAACGTCAAGTCGGGCGACCTGAAGCGGAAGATCCTCGGCACCGAGCCGAAGATCACGGCGACCCAGTCTCGGGCGCAGATGACCATGCGTCCCGACTTCGCCAAGAGCGGCCGGTTCCGTTTCGGGGCCCCGACCACGTTCAAGCAGGCGGCAGCCCGTCGGCGGGCGATCGAGCGGATCGCCGAGCTGGAGGTGATCAGCCCCGAGGAAGACCGGGCGATGCGCGCCGAGTTCAAGGCCGAATACCTTCGGCGCCTCGCCGCCGACGGCGGCAAGCTCCGCCGAGTGAGGAAGCGGTAATCGCGATGCAGATTGACCTCGACAAAGCCTTTGACCTTCAGGCGGTCCGCGACGCGGCGAAACCTGGCGAGGTGATTCTGAAAGAGTTGTCCATCGAATCGGACAAGCTGACAGAACTTTCCTTCCCATGGGAGATTGGAAAATGTCAGTACGAGCGAAGTTCAAGGTACGGCTTATCGAGCGGTCAACTTATAGCCGTTCCAAAAAAGACGGCGACGGAGTTGATCGGCTTGTTGATTACGAGATGCAGACCATCGTGTTGTCGCCGGTCTACAGCAACGATCCAAGTTCTGAGAATCGGGCATTCTGGAACGCGACACCGAGTGGGGAGATTAAACTGGGCACCATCAACATGGAAGCGGCGAAGCATTTTGAGCTTGGCCGCGAATACTACATTGACTTCACGCCCGCTCTTTGAGTCGGACGGACTGACGGAACTGAGTTTCCCATGATCGTTGATCTGGATAAGCAATTCGACCTCCAAGCGATCCGCGACGCGGCGGACCAGGTGAGTGCATTGATCGACGCGATGCTGCCTGTGTGGTCGAAGCTCGACGGCAATTCACGTGGCACGTTGAAGCGGGAGTCGCCGACGTTCCGCGACCACTTGTTGCCGTTGCGGGATCGGCTAAGAGAACTCTGACGGAAAGGGTGAACATGACTGATCGACGTGGATTCCTGGCGGCGGTGGCCTCGATTGCCGCTGGCCTCGCGACCTATTTGTTTCCAAGCAAGCGCGCCGAGGCGAAGGGCGACGATCTCCCAGACAGGTCCATATTTTCTCACGTGATTCAAGACACGGTGTACGCAAACGAAACCGTTGTCTTTGAGCCAAACACGCTGGTTATCGGCTGTACGTTTCTGCGATGCGGGGTCGTAACTGGCAAGGGCTGCGGTGCCGTGAACTGCCTGTTTGTGGATTGCGAGGAGTGGTGCGGCGGCGAAGGCTTTGCCCTCGCCATTGGCAATCATATTCACGTGGGCGTGCCCTCGGTGTTCGGCCGAAAAAGAGAAGACGCTGTTGTTCCCGACCACGTGGAGTGGAGATCGGTTCCGATTTGGGAGGAAGCGAATGCGAATCTACCGCCGTTGACCATTCGAGGCTACACGATGGATTCGTAACTAGAGGGGCCGGCGGGTATCCGCCGGCAAACTGACGGCACAGGCGACTAGCTATCGCCGAGGTGCCTACCACCACCGCAGCCGTGTAGGGGCTGGCGAGTTCGCTCGTCGGCCCCTTTTTGTTTGCGCGAGCTAGACATGGCAAAGACCGTCGAAAAAATCCTGTTCGACACGTTCACCCTGACGGTGGACGGCAGCACCGTATCGAACGATGCCGAGGTTGGTCGCGTGATTCGTGCCACGCCCAAGACGGGCGGTGCGGAGTACGTCCGGCTCCAGTTCGAGTCGGGTGAGTCTTACAAGTGGGACGGTGTCTCTGAAACCTACAGCAAAGACGTGGTTGCCGATGATCCAAACGCGGAAGTCCGCTGGGTGAAGGAATGACTTCCTGGTACGTGAGAGCTACGAACGGCAGCGACGCGGGCGCGGGTACTTCGCACGCTGATGCTTTCCAAACGATCCAAAAAGCGATAGATGACTCGGCGGGCGGCGACCAGATCAACCTGAACGATGAAGCGGCGTTTGTGCTTGCCGCTGAGCTGAATTGGACTGGATTCGGCGTGGGGACCAGCCAAGACGCTCCGCTGATCATTCGCGGCTACACGGCGGTTGAAAACGACGGCGGCATCGGAGACATCGACGGTAACGACGCAATCGCGACGATCTTCGCGGCTACTTCTAAACCAGGATTCGTCACCCTTGGCGACCTGAAGCTGCACAGCACAACAGGGGTTACTGTTGTGGGGCTACTGACTTGGCACATGCTCAATTGCGAAGTTCTGGATGGAAGCGGCGCCAGACTGGTTCAGACTTTTAAGAACGTGATCGGGTGCCACGTTCACGACGACGGCGGCACGAGTGTGGACGGTGTATATACCGGTGGTGGCAACATAATCGGAAACACGATTCACGGCATGAGCGGAAAGACGATTGAAGGAATTGCATCCAGTGTTATTGGCAACCTTTGTTACGACATCGACGAAAGCGGCTACGATCTCCCCGGCGATTACGGTTTAGTTCTCTGGAATACGTTCGACGGCAAAAGTATTTCAGGTGTCCACGGCATTGACCTCTCGTTCAGCAACTCCGAGAGCATCACTATCCTCGGCAACCTCATCACGAACTGGGGCACGGGTGGCAGTGGCGGCGCGATTCGTTGGGTCGCTGGTACAAACACTCTGCTGATAGGTCACAACCACTTTTTCAACAACTCCGAGGGCAACAAGATCGGCGAAGTGACGCTCGGTCTCGATCTCGGCAACGATGCGACGGCTGACCCGGAATACGTAAACGCCGCCGCAGGTGACTACACGCCTGGCGCGCCCGCACAGGGTTGGCCCTTCGTGATGCCAGGCGGCTTGGTGACAAACTACGGCGCCATCGGGGCGATTCAACCTGCCAACGCGGGCGGCGGCGCCAAGACTCTTTTGCGGGGGGTCGCTTAGATGGCGGCCTTCCTCCGCAAATACGGCGTCGCCACCACGATCACGATCCCGATGGTCGTCGTCGGCTCGAACAGGTTTGCCGCCTCGGCCGATTGGACGCCGGCCACCGGCGACGTGAAGCTCACGAAGGACGAGGCCGACGTCGCCAATATCACGACCTTGCCGACGGCGATCGGCGGCACGGGATCGGTGTTGTGGACGTTCGCGCTTTCCGCCGCCGAGTTGCAGGCCGGCCGGATCACGGGGCAAGTGGTCGACGCGGCCGCCAAGGCGGTCGAGGACCAGGCGTTCATCGTCGAAACCTACGGCAACCCGAGCGCCCAGCACAACCTCGAAGACATGGCCGTCACGGTTTTCCGAGGGACCGTCGACGACGCCAACCACACGCCGACGACGACCGAGTTCGAGGCCGACGACGTCACCGAGGCAAACGCCGATCAGTTCGTCGGCCGCGTGGTCCTCTGGCGGACGGGCGTTTTGACGGGCCAGCAGGCGGAGATTACCGATTACAGCCTCGTCACCGGCCGGGGCCATTTTACGGTCGCCGCGATGACCGACGCGCCGGCCGACGGCGACACGTTCCACATCGTCTGAGGTAGCCGTGGCCAACGTCACCGCCCTGACCGCGCTGGGGATCCCGGGCAAGACCCGCCTGGCGGCCGCGGCGGGTGGAATCACGATCGAGCCCTCGCCGCTCGTCGCCGAGGCGACGCCGGTCACGGCTCAGATCAACCTCGGGACGGCGATCGCGCCCGAGGCGCTCGCGAGCGAGGCGACGCTGATCGCACCGATCGCCAGCGCGGGTCAGGCCGCCGTGGTCGCGCCCCTGACGAGCGCCGCCACGCTGGTCGCGCCCCTGGCGAGCGTCGGCGAATCGCTGCTGGTCGGTCCGCTCGTGAGCGTGGTGACCGTGATCGCGCCGGCCGTCACGGGCAGTGTGGAGATCGGGCTTTCTCCCCTCTTGGTGGAAGCGACATTGGTCGCGGTCGGCGTGAGCGTCGGCCTCGCGATCGCGCCGGCGCCCCTGGGGGTCGAAGCCGCGTTTGCGGTGATCGTCGTCGATCTGGGATCGGTCGCGGGCGACGTGCTCGGCATGGTGCGTGCCCTGCCGGCGGTCGCCGGCCGTGTGCAAGTGAACCCTATCACGTGATGATCGACATGGCTTTCGATTTCCAACGCGGCGGACCGGTGACCTACGACACCGAAGGTGGGCGCGGCCAAGCCGGCTACCCGGTCGCGCTCGACCTGAGCGGTGCCAATTGGCCCGTCGGCGTCAAGGCGGGCGGCGCCGACTTTCGGCTGTTCACCGACTCGAGCCTGGCGACGCCGCTGCCCTACGCGATCCTCCGCGGCGAATGGGACGACGACGACGAGCTCGCCCGCGTGTGGGTGTTGCGCGACGTGCCCGACGCCGACCTGGACACCCTGTTCGCCGCCTGGGGCAACCCGGCCCTCGAGGACGCCAGCGACCCGGCGGCGGTCTTCACGTTTTGGGAGGGATTCGCCAACACGGCGACGGCGGTTGCGGCCGCGGGCACCGACAGCGGACATACGAGCGGGTTCGATCCCGTCTCGCGACGGGTTTACACGTTCGGGTTCGACGACGGCAACGGCGTTTGGCTCAACATCGTTCAATGGCGCAACATCGACACGGGCGAAGTCGGGTTCGTGTTCCCCGGCATGAACACACTGGTCAACACGCCGGGTCTCGTCTACAACCCGGCGACGAAACTGTTCTATTTTTACGGTGGACGGATCACCGTCAGCAGTTTCAGTACGGCGATTCAGACGTTCAATCCGGCAACGGGTGCTTTCACAACGTTGGCTGCAACGATCCCCACGGCGATGCACGCCGTTGCCGTCGCCTACGATCCTGTCTCGGGGGACCACTTCGGCTTCGGCGGACGGACCAGCTCGGCGCCGACGTTCACCGACATGATCTGGCGGCACAACGTTTCCGCAGGGACCATCGCCGACACCGGCGCCAACCTGCCTGTGGCGATGATGGAGATCGCGGCCATCTACGTGACCGAGAACCAACGCATCTACCTGGCGGGCGGCGGCAATCAGACGATCAGCCAGACGCGGATCGACGTGTACGACCCGGCGACGCCCGCGAGCGACCCGGTCCCGAGCGCCGTCGTGCTTTCGGAGCCGAAGGACTCGATGGCCGCCGCCCACGTCGAGCGGAACGGGGCCAGCTCGATCCGCTTCTTCGGCGGTTACAACTGGGCGACGTCAGGCTATACGGCCGCGATTGAGAAGCTCACGGTCGCCGGCGGAAGCGAGACGATCGCGACGCTCGCCGCGACCTTGGTCAAGGCCGACGACGACGCGATCGCGTTCGACGATCCGCTCACGCAGGTCGTGCAGACCGGCCCCTGGCTGCACGACGACGCCGAACAAAACGAGGCCCAGCGAAAGATCGTTTGGCACACCTTCGATCCGGCGACGGATCTCTTGAGCGCCGAGCCGGACCTGCCCGGCGTGCCAACGGGTTGGTCGAGCGTCGGCAACGACACGCTGCCCGTGAATCCCTATGCGGCGGACCCGCGCGCGATCGCCGGCGACACGATGGTTTTGGCCGACATCAGCGGCACGTTTTTCGTCCGCGCGCAGAAGTCGCTCGCCGCTCAGACCGGCGTTTTCGTGATCGAGTTTCAGTGCTCGATCCCCTTCACGGCGGCGAGCGCGAACAACTACCAGTTCCATTTGCGGGACTCGGGGCAGCCCGACAGCGACGTGGTGATCCATCTTCGCACGAACCAGACGGCCGGTTGGCGGATCTGGAACGGCAGCACGTATACGGCGATTGCGGCCATCCCGAACGGATCCTGGCATTGGGTCGGCGCCTTGATCGACCGGACCGCCGAGCAGGCTTGGGGCTATGTCGACCGCGCGAACAAGACGGGTCCGGTTTGGGGAGCGACGGGACGGACGCTGAATGAGATTTGGCTCAATAGTTCGGGGGCGGGTCGCGAGCACTTCCTGGTTCGCAATCTCTTGATACGCCGATCAACTACCGGCACCGAGCCGGTCGCGAGCCTGGGCCAGCAGGTAGAGCTTGCCGGCCGGGTATTGGGCGATTTTCGCACGAAGCCGGCGGTGTCTGGACGAGTGCACGTGCGGCCCTTCGCCGCGTAACACGAGGGCTTCGACTTGGCCAGGCAGCTCTTATACGTCGATTGCGACAACCTGTTGCGCTACGACCGCGCCCGCAACTCCAGCGACGGCGAGTATCTGAACGCCGCCACGGTGATGGCGGCGCTGTTGGACGCCGACGGCGATCCGGTCGCCGGCGCCGAGTCGATCACGCTCTCGAAGGTCGCCGGCGTCGATGGCCGCTACGAGGGGGTGATCCTCTCGACGGTGGCGCTCGTCGCGGGCGCCCTGTACACGATTGAGATCACCCTCGTCGAGGGTGTGCTCGACGACTTTCGCTCGATCCCGGCGATCGCGCTGGAGCGCGGCACCGGCTGAAGAACAACTCTGGCCCCGGACAAGGAGGTCCCACGCGATGGCCAACGTCATTTACACGACCTTTCTCCAGAAACTGGCCAACGGCGGCATCGACTTCGACGACGGAGCCGTCGTCGTTCGCGCCGCGCTGGAGCGCTCGACGAGCACGTATTCGGCCAACAAAGACCACGAGTTCATGGACGACCTCACTTCCTTCGTCGAGTGCACGGTCGCCAGCTATGCGCGGCAGACCGTCGCCAACAAGGCGGTGAATCTCGACACCTCGAACGACCGCATCGAGCTCATCTTCGACGACGTGGCGTTCGGCACCCTGGAGTCGGGCCAGACCGTGAAGGGGATCGTGCTGTACGTACAGACGGGCGGAAACGACGCCTCGCCGGAAGATGACTCTTTGATCTGTTACATCGACACGGCGACCAATCTTCCTGCGGTATTGGCAGACGGCCCGTTCACGGTGGTGATCAATGCCGAGGGCCTGATTCAGATCGCCCAGGCGTAGTCGCGTGGGGTGACGGGCGCCGGGCTACAGGCGCCCGCAGTCTGATCTCCTGAAGCCCGTAGCCCGATCGCCCGTAGCCTTTTCCCCCGACCCCCGACCACCGACCCCCATGACCATCGCCATGCTCGTCCTCGTCCAACTCGCCGCCGGTGCCGACTGGCAACCGGTCGATGCTGCGCGCTTCGGCGAGTTGGCGGGCGAGCCGATCGCCGTCTGCGTCCAGGGTGTGACGCTCGAGGGATTCGCGAGCTATGCCGTCGAACCGATCGACGACGGCTTGCGCGTCACCGGCTTCGATGCGTCGCACGCCGACGTCTGGGAGTTCCTTTCCCTGGCCCCGGACCCGCGGTTCGGCGGCGCGCTGAACACCCGGCAAAGCCGGGTCGTCTACGCGGCCGGCGAAGCCTACGACCGGATCGTGAGTTTGGGCGAGATCGAGAATTGCGTCGTCAAACAACGCGACGAGCTCGCGGTGCCCGCCGCCGAGATCACCCGTCCCGGCGTCGTATTCGAAGACCCGGCGACGGCGAGGCAGAATCGACGCGTCGCCGGCTGGCGGGAGTGGGCCGACGGACTCGATCCCTCGGAGCTCGACCGCAGTGGCCGCGTGAAGCCCCAGCGGGCCCAGGGCCGTTACGACGTGCCCGACGGGACCCGCACCTATTACGGTCGCTCGTCGGCACGGGTGAACAACACTTATACCGCCGACCAGGAGTTGGCGCTCGAGACTGCGACCGGCTCGGCGTCGAGCGTCTCGGCCACGGTCGTCGGTCAAAACCAGGAGGTGGCCTTCGTTTTCAGCTCGCCCACGGGCGAGCCGAGCTCCGCCGCCTGGCCGACGGGGACCTATCGCGCGCAGCTCGACGTCACCGCGGCGGCCGCCGACATGACCTACGGGCTGCGCACCATCGGCTCGGCCGCCGGCTGCTTCGCCCGCGCGTCGAGCGACCTGACCGCGAATCACGAAACCGAACCCCAGGCCGAGGCCGTCTTCTCGGGCACCGGGCTCAAACTGGCCACGACGGGCAGCGTGAGCTGGTCGGCGGGATCCGCGAGCGATCGCTTCGTCGTGGCGGTGGCCGTCGGCAACGCCTTCCAACAGCAGATCGGCCAAACTCTCACGCTGGAGGTCAACGAGTCCGACGACTTCGCCGACGGGCCCTGGCCGCTCGGGATCGAGGTCGCGCCGACGCCGATCGCGGTCGAGGCGACCGTGTTCATGCCGGAGGTGTCGATCGCGGGCATGGCGTTCCCGCCGCCGATCGCGGTCGAGGCAACATTGGTGGCACCCGCGACCACCGGCGCGCACCTGCCGCCGATCCTCGTCGAGGCGTCGCCGCTAGAAGCCGAGGCGACGCTGATCGCGCCGTCGACGTTTGGCGCCCACGTCCCTACGGTCGAGGTCGAGCTCTCACCGCTCGTCGCCGAGGCGACGCTGATCGCGCCAGCGGTCTCGGGCGCCCAGCTCGTCTACGTCGACCCGACGACCTTGCGGGCGGTCGTCGCCTTCACATTTCCGCCGCTGGTGATTCGTGGCGCCGAGGTCCCGCCGCGGCCGATCGAGGTGACGGCGACTCTGGTCGCGCCGTCGGTTTCCGTCTCGCACTTGATCTACGTCCAGCCGATCACCTTGCTCGGCCGTGCGACCCTGGTTACGCCGATCGTCTCGAACCAGGTGACCGTCTGGCTCGACCCGATCACGGTCGAGGCGGTCCTGACCGCGACCGGCGTGAACGTGCCGGCCTACGCGACGATGTGCCTCGACATGGCGAGCCTCGACGTGGGCCAGTGGCGGTTCACCGATATTCAAACGGCGACGACCCGTCTGGAAAACTTCACGGTCGATTGCGCGGGGGAGGCGTAGATGGGCGTCAGCCTGTTTTCGAGCGCGAACCTGACGTTTCTGGAGCGGACCAGCCCGCGAATCCAGGCGACGCTCTTGGACGACGACGATCTGCCGGTCCCCGGCAGCTCGGTCACCACGCTGACGATGACCCTTTATGACGTGGTCGAGGACTCGATCATCAACGCCCGCGACGGCCAGAACATCCTGAACGCCAACGGGTGCACGCTCGACGAGGACGGCCTGTTTACCTGGCTGGTCGAACACCTCGATACGGTGATCGTCGGCGCGACCGAGCTCAACGCCCTCGAAGAGCACGTGGCGCTGATCGAAGGGACGCACACGGCGGGCTCGCGCCACTTCAAGCAAGAGATCCGCCACTTCGTCAAAAACTTGGGCAAAGTCCCGTAAACAGGCTACGGGCGCCCGTAGCCCGTCGTCCCGGAGCCCGAAGCCTAGAGGAGCGATCATGGCCCGCTATTCGATTTATCCGAGCATCTTCAACACCGGCGGCACGCCGCTGACCTTGAACAACGTCAGCTCGGTCCGGCCCTCGACCGGCGTCAGCCAGTTGATCGCCCGCGCCGGCGGCGCCGTCACCCGCGCGGCGGTGGGCACCGCGTTCGCCGACCCGCGAGTCAGCTTCACGACGCGGGACCTGGCGACGATCCTGGGCGCGGTCTCGCTCACGAGCGGCCTGGCGATCACGTCGGCGAGCCTGCTCCAATACCAGCTCCGCGCCGACGGCGGCACGTTTGCCGGCGGCTCCAACCACGTCGCGCTACGGAGCCACAAGGGATTTCTCTATCCGACCTCGATCCGCGCGACGCAGGACCAGACCGACGGCGTGCCCGTCGACCTCGACTATATGGTTCTCGACGACGGCACGAACGCCGTGCTCGAGATCCTCAGCGCCCAGGCCCTTTCGGGATCTCCGGCGGTGACGGACATTTTCTACCTCGGCCCCGTCGTCGTGGAGGGAGTGCAGTTGACGGGCGTGCGCGAGACCTCGGTGACCCCGGGCATCGGCTACGAGACGATTCGGACCGACGGCTCGCCCTATCCGACGGAAGGATCGATCACGTCGGTCAATCAGGAGATGCGGGTCACAAGCGTCAACCTCGCCGGCCTCGCCGCGCGGGGACTCTTTGGTGAAGCGATCTCGACCGGTGTGACGTTCTATTTCCAGCGCGGCCTGCACGGCGGCGATCGCCGCGCCTTCGGCGACGCCGTGCACCTGTCGATCACCGCCGCCACCGGCTACTACGATTTTCAAGAAATCCCCGTTGAACAAGGTGGCGACGCGCTGCCGACCTTGAACATCCTGCCCACGGGCAGCCTGGCAATCAACACGGCGACCACGATTCCGCTGTAAGAAGCGGTCGGCTTTCCGCCAAGGAGCGATCATGGCCTTCACGCATACGCACGTTCAAAACTTCCAGCGCGGCAGCGAGGGCGGGCTGATTTCGAAGTCGGTCACCGTCACCGCCGACGCCGAGTCGAACCTCGACGTGGCCGTCCCCGATTCGAGCACCGACCTTGAGGTCGCCTACGAGCTCGACGTGAGCGTGCTCAAGAGCTTCTACCTCGTCAGCGACCAGGACGTCACGATCGAGACGAACGACGGCACGACCCCCAGCGACGTTTTCACCCTCGTCGCCGGCGAGCCGCTGGTCTGGTGGACGGGCAGCCCGCTGCCGAACCCGTTCGCCAGCGAGGCCGACGTCGCGGCGTTGTTCGTCACCAACGCCAGCGGTGCGACGGCAAACCTTCAGCTTCGCAGCCTGCAAGATCCAACGCCGTAACCGTAGAGTGCGTGCTCGCACGCACAGAAGCAGTCAGCGATCAGCTTTCCGCGAAGGAGCGACTCATGGCCGGCTACCTGATCTACGTCCCGGAAGTGAAGATCATCGACGCTGGCGTGCTTCGGCGCATCGGCCTCGACGACCTGGCCCACGACTGCATGCCCAGCAGTTGCGAGACGCGGACCGAAGGGCCCGACGGCGGCCGTGGCGCCATTGCCTTCTGGCACCACGAGCACGACGCCCGCGCGAATCCGCTGCCGGTCTACGATCCGCCGTCCCAGCACTGGCGGGCCGCGAAACCCGACGCCGAGCGGATGCTGCCGGACAAGCGTTTCTGGCTCGGGATGGAGGCCAAGCGGCCGCCCTATCCGACCGACCTGGCCCGCTCGCGCATGATGCGGGGGCGCGAGGTGATCCTGGGGGACGGCAACCCGTGGCTGGTGCCGATCTACCGCGCGCTGCCGTCGCGAGTGTTGATCAGCGACGATGGCTTTTTGGAAAACCCCATCGACCCGCGTTTCGCGAGCTACGAGCAGGACGCCGAGCAGATCTACCGCTGGCTGGTGCCGAAGGAAGGCGAGCCCGGCTTCCCGCGCATCGCCGGCTGGGAGATCGCGGTCCGTTTCCTGGCGATGAACTATCGAGTGAACCAGGCGGTCGTCGATTGGCTCGGCCTGTTCGACGACAGCAGCCTGAAGGACACTCTGGGCGCGGTGATCGAGTTCGACGCGATCCTGGACATGATCCGCGAGCAGCTCGAATCGACGGCGGAAAAAAAAACGGCGGAACCGGAGCCACAAGAAACCCTCGCCTCCTGAAGCACCTGGCGTGGCGGGCCGGCTTGGATCGCGACTTCCGGCCGGGCTGGCTCGATTACTTCCTGCTGGAGCCGTTCTCGTTCGACGATCTGGTGCGCCTGTCAAAACCGTTTTGAAAAAGGCGGTCAGCCTTAACCGTAGGGTGCGTGCTAGCACGCACGCTACACGCTGAGAGCTACGCATGGCCAACGATGTCGTCATTCGCCTGGCGGGGCAAGAGGCCGACCTGATTCGTGCGTTCCAGCGCACCGAGTCGGAGATGGACAAAATTCTCAAGCGCCTCGGCGGCCTGGAGGGTCAGAGCAAGCGGAGCGGGAAAGAGGTCAAGGGA
>Ga0326597_10001006_pt1 | contig 47075 bp, 48 predicted proteins | sample RVTome_12_FD_203789 | JGI IMG/M metagenome (GOLD analysis project Ga0326597, IMG submission 203789) | Soil microbial communities from uranium-contaminated site in the Upper Colorado River Basin, Wyoming, United States - RVT100D185 | ecosystem: Environmental > Terrestrial > Soil > Contaminated >...
GGTCCAACTTGTACTCGGGCTCCTCCGCACCAGTGAATGAGCCGACCTCTTTGCCGACGTACTCACAAAATCCCATCATCTCCCGTTTCATGCGACCGGGTCGGCATAGCCGGTTTTAACTTGTACGATATCCGCAAGACCCTCGTGCGCGACCCACCCCACTCCTTCAACACCCTTCTCAACTTTCCTTCGTTTCGACCTTCACATCCAGTACCGCCGCGACCCGCGCGCGGTCCACGGTCAGCTTGGTGCTGTCCCCGGTCTTCAGCGTGAGCCGGTCCTCCTCCACGTGGACGACCCGCCCGATGATGCCGCCGCTGGTGACGATCTCATCGCCCTTCTTCAGCTCCTTCAGCATCTGATCGTGCTTCTTCCGCTGCTTGGCCTGGGGGCGGAGAAGCAGGAAGTAGAAGATGGCGAAGATGAGGCCCATCTGGACCAGGAAGATCATGCCTGCGTTGCCCCCCTCGCGGGGAACCGCCAACATCGCGTACAGCGTCACCGGCCGCTCCGTTCTCTGCGGTACTGTTCCAGCCAATCCGTTTTCCACGACGCGAAAGTCCCCGCGCGGATGTGCGCGCGAGCCTCCTCGCCGAGCCGGACCAGGAACCTGAGGTTGTGGATCGAGACGAGTCGCACGGCAAGCAACTCCGACGCGGCCACCAGATGACGAAGGTAGGCGCGATCGTAGTGCGTGCAGGTATGACAGTCACACCCCGGATCGATGGGGCGCGTGTCCTCCCGGAACCGTGCGGCCTTCAAGTTCACCTGCCCTTGATCGAGAGTCCAGGCGGTGCCGTGGCGGGCATTCCGGGTGGGCGCGACGCAGTCGAACATGTCGCACCCCCGCGCGATGGCCTCGAGCAGGTCGTCCGGGTAGCCGACGCCCATCAGATAGCGAGGCCGATCGGTCGGCAGCACCGGGTCCAGGACCTCGAGCGTCCGCCACATGTCGGGCTTGGCCTCGCCCACGCTCAGCCCCCCGATGGCGTAGCCGTGCCAGTCGCCCAGGTCCGAGATCTGACGGACGTGATCGCGCCTGAGGTCGTCGTACACATTCCCCTGCGCGATGGGAAAGAGCGCCTGCTCCGGGGCCTCGCGCTCATTGGCGATCTCGTCGAAACGGCTGCGGCATCGCTCGAGCCAGGTCAGCGTCCGCCGGTTCGCCTCCTCGGCCGCGCTCCGGTCGCACCCGCCCGGTGGGCATTCGTCGAAGGCCATGATGACGTCGGCCCCGAGGGTGCGCTGGATGTCCATCACGGATTCGGGCGTGAAAAGATGCTCCGAGCCGTCGATATGGCTCCGGAAGACGACGCCGTCGTCCTGAATCTGTCGGATATCCGCAAGAGAGAAGACCTGGTACCCGCCGGAATCGGTCAGAATCGGTCCGTCCCATCGCATGAACGGGTGGAGCCCCCCGAGCTGCCGGACGAGCTCCTGTCCCGGGCGGAGATACAGGTGATAGGTATTGGCCAGCACCATGCCCGCCCCGGTGGCGCGCACCTCGTCCATGCTCACGCTCTTCACGGTCCCGAGGGTGCCGACGGGCATGAAGGCGGGCGTCTGGAGGACGCCGTGGGGCGTGGTGAACGATCCGGCCCGGGCGGAGCCGTCAGTGGCTTCGAGCGTGTATTTGAACATGGGCGGATAATGTAGCAGCGTCCCGCCTGGTGGCGGGGTTCAACTGCCGAGCAGCACGGCGATCGCGTGGCCGCGACGAGCAGGCCGGAGCCACTCCACGTCGAATGGGAAGCTCCCCGCGCCCGGGTACATCACCACGGAGCGCTCCACGAAGTTCTCGAGCTGCCGGACGTTGCCGGGCCACGCATACGCCGTCATGCGTGAGAGCGTGCCAGTCGAGAGCCCGGGCGGCTCGACCTCGTAGTCGCGTCCGAACCGCGCGAGGTCGACCGTACACCCCTCACGCTCATCCGGCGTGCGACCCTTCCGGAGTGTTCCGCGCCTCGATCCGCTTTACGACGTCGAGGAAGAGATCGTGCACGTCGAGGTCCACGAAGCCGGCGGCCCGTACCCGCGCCACGGTCTCCCGGTCGATGTGCGCGCCCCAGAGGTGGAAGGGGATGGGGTCGAGCGCCCGCATGAGCGGCCGGACGAAGTGCCGCTCGGACAGCACGTGCTCGAGGAGGAGAAGGCGGCCACCCGGCTTCAGCACCCGCCGAAGCTCCCGCAGGCCCAACTCCGGGTCCGGAACGGAGCAGAAGAGAAAGGTGGCCACGGCCGCGTCGAACGTCCCGTCGGCGTGGGGGAGGCGCTGCACGTCTCCCAGCTCGAGCACCACGCGGGAGCCCGACCGCCCCGGCTTGCGACGCGCGCGCTCGAGCATCCTCGGGGAGATGTCCAGACCGACCACGTCCCGCCCGGCCGGGTAGTACGGCAGGTTCCTGCCGGTGCCCACACCGGCCTCCAGAGTGAGGCCCGCGGGAAGCCGGGCCCACAGGTTCTCGCGCCAGTGCCGGACGCGCCGCTCCATCGCCCACTCGACGGCGTCGTAGATAGGGGCGATCCGGTCGTAGCGACGACGGGTCTGCCCGCTCGCCTCCAGGGCCGCCTCCAACTGGTCGCCGACGAGCTCCGAGGGTGCCCCCACGCCTCCCTCAGCGTCGGTCGTTCCGCATCATGCCGCCCCAACCGTACCGGCCCATCATGCCGTGCATCATCTGAGGACCCTCCGCCCGAAGCCGCTCCCGCTGCTCCGGTGTGAGCACCTCGCGGGCTTCCATCGCGGCCCGGGCCATCGCAACGTGGAACTGGACCACGACGTTGGCCTGGGCCTGGAGGCGTTGCTGGTACGCTTCCAGGTCGGGCACGTCACCCTCCAGGGCCTGGGCCGCCGCCTGGTGCGACGACATCATGGCGCTCACGTGCGACACCGTGTTTTCCCGGAAGCGCTCCTGAAGCGCCTCGAGGCGCTCGATCTGCTCCTCGGTGAGTTCGAGGACGTCCTCCATGCGGAGCAACGTCACGGGTCCGGGGCCGCCGGTGGCCATCATGCCCATGCCCTGGCCCATCATGGCCATCATGCCCGAGCCCATCATACCCTGGCCCATCATCCCACCCATCATCATCCCCTGACCCATGCCCATCGATGGTACGGAGTCGGGCACCTGGCCGCGCATGCCACCCATCTGGGCCACGGCCGGCATGGTCCCGAGCATCATGAGCGTCAATGTGGCCACCATTCGCTTGATCATCGTGCTTTCTCCTGATCGTCCGGCCCGAGGACCGTGGTTCCAAGGAGATACTCAACCATGCACAGGCCATGCCATCCACCAGGACGGGCGCCACCGGGATGCCGGAACTCGGGGCGAGTGGCCTTGGGTCGCCCTGTCCGGAGCCGGAGGACGCGATCCGACTGGGGGACGGATTGACGAATTACGAGCATCGCGAGGATGTACTCGCGCTCGAGCCGGGCGAGGGACCAATGGTCGTCGAGGGCGTTTTCGAGCAGCGAGGCGGTCTCGCTCGAAGGTGCGCGCCGCTCCACGTCGAATGGGAGCTCTCCGCGCCCGGGTACATCAGCCCAGGGGGCTCGACCTCGCAGTCGCGTCCGAACCAGACCCGTCGAAGCTGCACGAGCGGAGGGACGCTGGAGGCGACCGGGCTTCCCTGGGCACGGCGCCGGAAGCAGCGGAATGGGCGGAGATCCTGGTCCTCGCGATCAAGGGGAGCACCGCCGAGGAGGCGCTGCGCCTGTGCGGTCCCGAAGCGTTGGCGGGCAAGACCGTCATCGACACGACCAGTCCCATCGACGACTCGCCGCCGGAGGACGGCGTGCTCAGGTTCTTCACCACGCTCGAGGAATCTCTCACAGAGCGCCTCCAGCGTCTCGTTCCCTGCGCACGATCCGCGTTCCGGCGGCGACGCACTCCCCTCGGGCGCCGAAGTCCGGCGCATCGACGCTGCGCACCGCGACGACGAGCTTGCAGTCGGGAGGCGCCTTCGCGAGGTCCACCGGAGCGAGGTGGGAGTGCGCCCCCGTCGAGGATGTGGGCGCCCGCCTCGAGCGGGGGCAGGATACCGGCGAGCTCGGCGCTCGCGTACACGGCGGTGTCCGACCGGCCGTGGTCGAGCACGACGCGCTCACCGCTCCCGAGGTTGGTGGCCGTCACCGTGACCGGGACGCGGGCGCGATCGCCGGAGGGAGCCGGCCGTCCGTCCGGGTCCTCAGCTCAGCCGGCTCCCGATGGCCCCCGCCGGCGCATCGGTCGCGCTGGGGTAGAGCTTCGGTCCCCGCTGCTCCTCCGGAGTCGGAAGCTCTCCCCTCCGAAGCATCTTTCTGATCCCGGCCAGAACGTCCCGGCGGCTGACCAGCCCCACGAGCCGATTCCTCTCGAGGACGGGAAGGCGCCGTTGGGGGTGCGTGAGGAAGAAATCAGCGAGCGAATAGAGGCCGGCGTCCGGGGGCACGGTGTAGGTGGGCTCGTTCATGAACTCGGAGACCGGTCGGGCCTTCTCGTGGTCCGCGGAGGAGTAGGCCCCGACCGCGATCACCCGGAGGCAATCCTTCTCCGAGAGGATGCCCACGAGGACTCCGCCGCCGTCCACCACCGGAACTCCGGAGATGTCCCGCCGGAGGATCATCCTGATGGCTTCGGCGACTGGTGTGTCGGGCCGTACGACCACGGGCCTGCGCGTCATGATGTCCTTGGCCGTGAGCATTCGACTGCGTGTCATCGATCGTGCTCAGGAACCCGACATCTCGGGCGTTCCGGCGTGCAGATACAGCTTCCGTCGAGGGCACGCGCACACGAGCCGCCTCTGGGCTCGCTTCGCCCGAGAACCAGGCCCAGCGCCAGAGCGGCCATCGCGAACAAAATCGTGGCCAACGTTGCGACGAGGGTGGGGGTCCAGGCCTGGTTCATGATTCGTCGAGCTCCTCCAAGGCTTGCCGTCGCTCTGCGAAGACGGGGCTCATGCGTGAGCGGAACGCTCCGGCATCTTCATGAACGAATACTGCCGCGATGCCTTCCCTGACGGCAAGGGCGTATGCCTCATCGGGACTGCGGACCGCGAGCGCGGTGGCCCAGGCGTCGGCCCTGGCGGCGTTCTCGTGGAGGACGGTGACCGACGCGCCGCGGAACCGGACGGGCAAGCCCTCGTCGGGGTCGATGAGGTGGGACCAGCGCACGCTGTCGGTGTCTTGGAAGCGCCGATAGTCCCCTGAAGTGGCGATGGCCTCGTCGACCAGCGCAACGATGCCATACACGCTTCGGATCCCCTCGACCGGCTTCTCGATCGCCACGCGCCACGGCGTACCGTCCCGCTTGCGCTGCCCCGCCTTCAACTCTCCACCGACCTCGACCAGGAAGCTCGGAAATCCGAGCTCGCGGAGGCCTTCCGCCACGAGCTCCACACCGTATCCCTTACCGATTCCGGAGAGGTCGACGGTGACGCGCGGATCCGTCTTAGCGGCGGTCCCGGATACCGGGTCCACCTCGATCTGCCGGAAGTCCACTCGGGCTTGCACCTCCTCTTCATCCGGTGTCCCCGACCTCCGTTCCTCCGGGCCGAACCCCCACGCATCGACCAGGGAGGCGACCGTCACGTCGAATGCACCGTCGGAGGCTTCGCTCACTGCCGCAGCCAACGACAGGACTTCGATCACTTCTGCGCTCAGGGAGAAAGGGGCGGTGCTACGGTGGCGGTTGAACCGGGACACCTCGGACGCCGAATCGTACGCGGACATGAGATCGTCCACCCTGTCGAGGCGGGCTCGGACGAGCGCGCGGATGCGGTCGGCCTGCTCGGGGGAGACCGGAGCGTCGACCAGGATCCTGAAGGTTGTTCCCATCGTGGCCCCGGACACCTCGAAGAGCGCTCCGGAGTCGCGGGACGAATTCCCCGGGCGCCAGAGGGTCAACGCACCGAGGAGTATGAGGACGCAAACAAGCACGAGCACCCGCCGGCCGTCGAGCCGGGAGCGCTCCGTGCGCCGGTCTCGCAAACCCGGGCCGCTCACGACCCGAAGTCGTCGAAGAAGATGTTGTCAGGCTCGACGCCCAGGTCGTCGAGCATCTTGCGGCAGGCCGCGAGCATCACCGGAGGGCCGCACAGGTAGTACTCGACTTCCTCGGGCGCCGGATGGGTGCCGAGATAGTGATCGTAGAGCACCTGATGTATAAAGCCCGTGTGGCCGTCCCATTCGTCTTCCGGCTGAGGATCGGAGAGCGCGACGTGCCACTCGAAGTTGTCGTGCTCCGCATCCAGTCGGTGGAAGAGGTCGGCGTAGAAGATCTCCCGGACGCTTCGGGCCCCGTACCAGAAGCTGATCTTCCGGTGGGTGCCCAGCCGCTGAAGTTGGTCGAGGATGTGGGACCGCATGGGGGCCATGCCGGCGCCTCCCCCAACGTAAATCATCTCGGCATCGGAATCCCGGGCGAAGAAGTCGCCGAAGGGCCCAGTGATCGTGAGCTCGTCCCCAGGCCGGAGGCTGAACAGATAGCTCGATACCACACCCGGGGGCGCCTCGGCGCTGTCCGGCGGGGGAGTAGCGATACGCACATTGAGCATCAGGATGCGTCGCTCGTATGGGGGGTTGGCGAGCGAGTAAGCACGCACGACGTGCTCGTCGGACGACGCCTCGAGCTCCCACAGCCCGTGGCGGTCCCACTCGGCGCGGAACTCCTCTTCGACGGGGAGATCCTCGAAGCATACGCGGTAGGGGGGACACTCGACCTGGACGTAGCTTCCCGCGCGGAAGTCGATCTCCTCTCCCTCCGGCAGCCCGAAGACGATCTCGCGAATGAAGCTTGCCACGTTGTTGGCCGACCGCACCCGGCACTGCCACCGCCCCGCTGCGAAGATCTCTTGCGGAACTTCCACCGCGATGTCGTCGCGCATCCGCACCTGGCAGGCCAACCTCCATCCCTCCCGAGCCTCGGCGCGCCCGATGTGCGCGCCTTCCGTAGGGAGGAACGGGCCCCCGCCTCGCGTGACCTTCACGCGGCAGGTTCCGCACGTCCCCCGGCCTCCGCAGGCGGCTGGGAAGTGGATTCCCGCCCTGTTGAACGCGGCCAGGAGCGTGCTCCCGACCTCAGTCGTCAGGTCATGGTCACCTCCGCCGCTCACCGCGACGGTCACGACCCCCGAGGGCACGACGAAGCGGCGGACGAGCATCAGCACGCTGACGAGCACGAGAACGACCAACGTGTACGTGGCGACGGCGGCGAGAACGGTGAGCATGGTCTACGATCCGCTCCCTCAGAGGAGGATGCCGGAAAAGATCATGAACGCCATCGACATGAGCCCCACCACCATGAAGGTGAGACCCAGACCTCTGAGGGGAGCGGGTGGGTTGCTGTAGCGCAGCCGTTCCCGGATGGCGGCCAGCGCTACGATGGCCAACGCCCACCCGACGCCCGAGCCGAGCCCATAGACCACGCTCTCGGCGAACGTATAGTTCCGCTCGACCATGAAGAGAGAGCCTCCCAGGATGGCGCAGTTGACCGCAATGAGCGGGAGGAAGACCCCGAGCGCGTGGTAGAGGGCCGGAAAATACCGGTCGATGGTCATCTCGACGACCTGGACACTCGCGGCGATCGTGCCGATCAGGAGTAGATAGGTCAGGAACGAGATGTCGATCCCTTCCCAGGGCAGCCACGACAGCGCGCCCGGCTCCAAGATCCGGTGGTTGATGACCTGGTTCAGTGGAACCGTGATGGTCAGGACGAAGATGACTGCCCCGCCGAGCCCGATGGCCGTCTCCACCTTCCGGGACACGGCGAGAAAGGAGCACATGCCGAGAAAGAACGAGAGGGCGAGGTTCTCAACGAATACGGCCTTCGCCGCCAGGGTCAGGAAATGCTCCAAGGGTGACCTCCTCTGCGATGGTGAATTCTTCTTCGATCTGGTCGGGCTTGCGGCTCCGCAGGATCCAGATGAAGCAACCGATCAGCAATGCCGCGGATGGGGCGAGGGTCATGAAGCCGTTCGGAGGATACCAGCCTCCATTGGTGGTCGTCGCGAGGATCGTGTATCCGAAGATCGATCCCGTACCGAGTAGCTCGCGAAAGAAGCCCACGAAAAGAAGGACCGCGCCGAACCCGAGGGCATTGCCCAGGCCGTCGAGGAAGCTCAGGCCCGGAGGGTGCTCCATGGCGAAAGACTCGGCGCGACCCATCACGATGCAGTTGGTGATGATGAGACCGACGAACACGGAAAGCTGCTGGCTGATGCCGTATGCCGTGGCTTGGAGGATCTGCTCCGTCACGATGACCAGCGACGCGATGACGGTGAGTTGAACGATGATTCGGATCCGATACGGAATCCGGTGCCGGATCATGCTCAAGGTCACGTTCGAGCCCATGAGGACTGCGGTGACTGCAAGACTCATCACGACGGCCGTGGCCATACTCGTCGTGACCGCCAGAGCCGAGCACACCCCCAGAACCTGCAGCGCGATGGGGTTGTTGTCGAAGACAGGCTCCCACAAGGCGTCGCGCGACCGCATCATGAGCTCCCCCGGTCCTGTCGGTACCTTTCGAGGTAGGGGCCGAATCCGGAGCTCCCCAGCCAGAACCCGACCGCGGCGCTTACGCCGCTTCCGGTGAGGGTGGCGCCCGAGATGCCGTCCACCTCATGCAGCGAGCTCGGGTCCGCACTTCCCTTGACGACCCTGATTCTCAGCGTCCCCCCTTCGTCGAACGCCTGTCGGCCCACCCAGAGGCTGCGCCACTCCGGCTCGGTGATCCGCGCGCCCAGCCCGGCCGTCTCCCCGTGCTCATAGAAGGTGATCCCCCGCACTGTCGAGAGATCTGAGTCGAGGGCGACGAACCCGTATATGGTCGACCAGAGTCCCGATCCGTGGAATGGAAGGATCAACACGTCGAGCTCGTCTCCGTCTTCCATCACGTGGTACACGAGTGCCAGCTCGGGCAGTCGTGATACCCGAGCCGGATTGCTCGGGGCCGGTCGGCTGTGGGCGGGGTCGCGACTCATCCGCCGCTGGTCGAAAGATTCCGGATCGACGTCGAGCACCGCTCGGCCTGAGCTCAGCTCGACGACGACCGGGTGGACGCGTTCCGCGAACAGGCGTTCGAGGTCGTCTCGGGCGAGCCGCTCGTCCCTTGTGGTCAACCCCGCGACCTCGAGTACATGGCGGCGGAGATCCAGGAGCCGGTTGGCTTCCCGCCTGGACTCCAGAAGCACTGCTGTGCCCCCCACCACACCCGAAGCGACCACGCCCACGAGGGCGGCGAACGCGAGGGTGTAGGCGAGGCTACGCTCGGAGGCGTGCTTTCCGTCGCTTGACATTGGATCGAATCACGAAATGGTCGATGAGGGGAGCCATGACGTTCATGAAGAGGATGGCGAGCATCATGCCTTCGGGATAGGCGGGGCTTACCGCTCGCACCAGCACGCACAGGACACCGACTCCCATCCCGTACCACCACTTGCCGGTTTCGGTGAAAGCAGAGGTCACCGGGTCGGTGGCCATGTAGACGGTGCCGATCGCCCAGCCGCCGAGCACCACGTGCCAGTGGAAGGGGACGGCTAGCATCGGGTTCGTCGAGGCGTCGAGTTGATTGAGCGCGAGCGAGGCCAGCCACGTACCCAGCGTAACCGCCGCCATGGTTCGCCACGATGCCACTCGGGTCGTCAGGAGGATCACCGCCCCCAACAAGCACGCCAGGGCAGACGTCTCACCCATGGAGCCCGGGATTCGTCCCAGGAACGCCGTCATCCAGTCGGCGTCGGAAAGCGCTCCGGGGTTGGACGCGGCGGCGGCCAGCCACGTGGCTCCCGAGAAGTTGTCCACGTCCAGGAAGTCCGCGGCGATCCAGGGATGATCGCCGCTGATGTCGGCCGGGTACGCGAAAAAGAGAAAGGCCCGCACCACCAGGGCCGGGTTGAGGAAGTTCATTCCCGTGCCCCCGAAGATCTCCTTACTGAAGACCACGCCGAAGGCGGTGCCTATCGCCACCTGCCAGAGTGGAGTGGCGGGAGGAAGGATCAGGGGGATCAAGAGAGCCGTGACGATGAATCCTTCGTTGACCTCGTGTCTGCGGAGCCGCGCGAAGAGCACTTCGATCGAGATCCCGGCGGCGGATGCCACGAGAAGCACCGGCACGAAGTAGAGGGACCCGTGAACGATGCAAAGGAGCGGGCTCTGGTAGTCGAACGGCAGGCCGAGTGCTTGATACAGAGCCGAGCGCCAGTCGTTCAGAGGAGCCGCGCCAGCCGCGATGGCGTATTGGGCCTGGTACCCGGTGTTGTACAGGGCCATGAGCGTAGGCGGGATCAACGCGACGATCGCGAGCCCCATCACCCGTTTCAGATCGAGCGCATCACGCACGTGCGGCGCGGTACGGGTGACGTGTCCCGGAGAGAAGAGGGCCGAGTCCACGGCATCGTACAAGGGGGAGAGCCCCGACAGACGCCGCCCCTCCTCGAAGTGCGGAGCGATCCGGTCCAGGGCCCGACGGAGCCGCCGTTTCATCAGCCCCTCTCGATCTGCTCCAGGTTCCTCCGGAGCATCGGTCCGAAGTCGGCCTTTCCGGGGTCGACGAAGGCGCAGAGGGCGAGGTCTTCCTCGTCGAGCTCGAGGCAACCGAGCTCTTCGGCCCGCTCCACGTCATTCACGGCGAGGGCCCGAAGGAGGAAGGTCGGAAGGATGTCCATCGGCATGACCCGGTCATGGACTCCGATGGGGAGGATGACCCGAGGTGAACCATGTGTGTCGGTGGAGAAATCGGGGGGGACTCTTCTCGCGAAGGAGGAGAGAAAGGCCGGCAACACCGAGAACTTCGTTGCCCCGGGGGCCAGCCAAGACAGGAACTCCCGCCTGCCCCCTTCCGGTAGAACACTGATCTGCTGGTCGTACCGGCCCATGTAACCAAAGACCTCACCCGCAGCCGCCTTTCCCGAGAGGACGGAACCGGAGATCCACCGCACGTCGCCCTCAATCCCCTCGACCTTGCGGAAATCGTCCAGGGAACAGCCCACGCGGGTACGCACAAGACGGGGCCTGGCTACCGGGGGCCCGCCAATCGCGACCACGCGGTTCACGTCCAGCCACCCCGTTCCGAGCAGGTTCCCGATGGACACCACGTCTTGGTACCCGATGGTCCAAACCGTCTTGCCGACGCCGACGGGATCGAGGAGATGGATGTGCACTCCCGCCGTGCCCGAAGGGTGGGGGCCCGCGAACTCCGCCACCGTCACCGGTGCGTCCAGGCCTTCGGCGATCCGCGACCCCTCTCGCAAGCAGAGATACGTTGCTCCTCCCGAGAGCCGAGCCACTGCGCGGAGTCCTCGCTCCAGCGCCTCACCACTCCCGCCCACAACCACGTCCGGATCCGCAGCGAGCGGGTTGGTATCCATGGCCGTCACGAAGATGGCGCTCGGAACCGAGGTTGGCGAAGGCACCTTGCTGAACGGGCGAGTGCGGAAGGCGGACCACAGCCCAGACATGACGAGGAGCTCACGGAGCTCGTCGCGCCTCCATGCCGAGGGGTTACCCCCGGGCGGTCTGGCGAACCGCTCGAGATCGTCGTCGGAGGGCACGCCCTCTCGCTCCGTTTCCGAGAGCGCGATCACGATGGAGTGGAGCCTCCGGCGCTGGCCGCGGTGGATGGCCTCGACCCGGCCAGCGCCCAGCGCCGTATGCCGCACACCGGGGATCGCCCGGTCCTCACAGAGGGTTTCGCCTCGCAGTACGCGCTGCCCCACCTCTACGTGAATTCTGGGCTTCAGGCCGTGGAAGTCGTCGGCCACCAGCGCCACCCGGGTGATCTCGGGGCCGGCCGTGATCACCTGCTTGGGCTCCCCGGCAATCGGGAGATCGAGCCCCTTGCGAATACGATAAACCATTACCCGGCGGGCTCGAGCCGGTCGGGCCCGACTTTACCCACGAGGCGGAGGAAACCGAATCGGTCGACTTCCGTCACGGATTCCCTCTAGTGGTACATCCCGGCGATGTAGTTTCGAAGGTACGCGGCTCCGTCTTCGACTTCCTGGACGCGTCGAGCCAGGACGTCGGCAGGCGTGACGATACCGACGAGCCGGCCCTCATCGTCTTCCACCGGGAGGTGGTTGAAGTCGTTGCTCTGGAAGATGGCTGCGGCCTCTTCGAGCGAGGCATCGGGCCTGATCCGAACGACGTCCCCCGTCATTGCGTCGTCTACGGGCATCTCGAGGGCGGCCGCGCCGTGCCGTTCCAGGAACGCGATCACGTCACGAAGCGTCAGCATACCGACGAGCACACCGTGAGAGGTCACGGCAAGAGAACGAATCTTGGCCGCCGCGAATCGTCCGAAGGTCTCTTTGAGCGGCTCATCCGCCTTCACGGATACGACTTCGTGGCTTTTGGCTTTCAGGACATCTCGGATGTACAAGACGGAACTCCTCGGTCGGGTCGCACGGGTTGGTCGAATTGTGACGCACGTGGGCCTTGGGTCTTGCAACTCGAATCCGGGAGGGTCGAGCCCTGGGCACGGGGAGGAAGATAGTAGACTTCGGACCCTCGCAGCCAGTCCAGTACCTCCGGCTCCGCAGGTTCGTGTCAACAAGCATCTCGCCTCTGGGTCCGCCCGGATCCCACACCGGAGGCGCGCGTCGCGGACCGATCTGGGGCGATCACACCCACTACCCCACCCACTCGCTCCGCCGCTCCAGGCACTCCTCGGCCGCGAACAGCGCCGAGTTGCAGGGGGCGGGCCCATGATTTGCCCGCTCGCACGCTGCGGGGGAACGAGAGCACACGGCGCTTCCCCGCGCACAGACATCCGGGCACCGGCCGCTCTCCGGTCCGGAGCATGACGCGTCGTCCTCCGCGCACGACAAAGTCGCACAGAGCCGGGATAATATGTCCGGTATGGGCCGGACCGGAGACGCTGCCTCCGGTAAGGGGAATCTCCCGACGCTCGGCCGTAACCTCCTCCCGACTGCGGGGGAACGCTTCTGGCGGCATGTTTCTTTCGTGCACTCCTGGCAAGGCCACGACAGGGAGATGAACCGATGAAGATGATCCGTTCGACGATCCTGGTTCCCGCAGTCGCCCTTTCGACCTCTATCCTGTGGGCCTGCGAGCGGGACCGCACGGACGCGGCGTCGGCCGAGCAGGGGCCGGTCGCGGCGCAAAGCGAGGTTCCCGCGGCGATTGGTCGGCAGGCCACGCTCCCGGACCTCCAGTCGTTCGATCGAAGGCGCGCCTACGTCGCGAGCGTCGGCGACGGCGTGATCTCGGGGATCGATCTCCTCGAGAACCGAGTCGCCTGGACCCTCACGGTCAGTGAGGGCACGAGCGTCCGGCCCGCGGAAGCCGCCATGGGCATCGCCGCCAGTCGCGACGGAAGGTGGATCTATACGGGTGACGCGGCCCGGGACGAGCTGGTCATCGTGGACGGGGACGTGCGCGAGATCGTCACGCGGATCCCGCTCCCTCATCAGGTCCACGCGATCGACATCTGTCCTCTGGGCCACATCCTCTGGGTATCGGGTCGGCACCCGGACTACCCGTGGCTCAGCCGTACGACGATCATCGACGCCCGCGAACGGACGGTAGTCCGGACGTTCACGCCCGGCCTCGGGAACGACGCGCACTACGCGTTCACCCCGGACGCCGCCGAGGTCTGGGGCGCCTCCGTGACCACGAACCTGGTTTCCGTCTACGACGCTCACACGGGTGAGGTGCTGGCCGCCGTCCCACTCTTCGTGGAGATCGAAGGCACGAGCCCCGAAGCCCAGCTCGGATTGATGGCGTACAACGAGGTCGCCATCGCGCCGGACGGCGCCCGCGCCTACATCGTGGGGCCGGAGTCGGGCACGGTCTACGCCGTCGATGTCGGCGCCCGGAAAGCGATCGACCATGTCCGCGTGGGCGAGCGCACCCACGGCGTCGCCGTCACCCGTGACGGGCACGAGGTGTGGACGGCCAACAACGCGGGCTCGGTGACGATCCTGGACGCTGCGACGCTCGACGTGCTCGAGACGATCCCCCTGCACGACTTCCAGAACGAGACGCCGTTCGCCCATGTGGCCTTCTCGTATGACGGTACCCGGGCATACGTGAGCTTCGCCTCCGACATCGCGGTCATGGACGTCATGACGCGCGCGCTCGTGGCGCGCATCGAGATGGGAACGGATCCCCACGAGATATCCCTGGAGGACTACTACGTCCGACTGGGGGAGGGGCGGCGCGTCACGCCGGACCGTGGGGAGCAGCGGGACACGAGCGCGTCGGGCGCGGGCGTGTCACGAGCGGGCATCGGAGCCCGCGCGGAGTCCCGGGCCGCGGGCATCACCGTCGGAGCCACCTTGATGTCGATCGAGCCCCGGCCGAGCGGCGGGCAGGCCCTGTCGTTCGCGGTGGCGCTCGACACACACGCCGGAGACCTCATGGAGGTCGACTCGGCCCGGCAGGTATCGGTGGAGATCGACGGGGCTCCGGCGGATGCGGCCGTGAGCTGGGCCGGGGAGAGCGAATCGGCACACCACAGACAAGGTACGCTCCACCTCTCGTTCGACGTCCGGCCTACCCGATACGTCACGTTGGTATTCCGGGACGTCGGGGTGGAGGAGCGGACCCTGAGCTTCGACCTGTCCGGAGCGCAAGGTCCGTGAGCCGTGAGTTCATCCACTCGGAGCGCGTGGCGTACTTCACGATGGAGATCGCACTGCGCCCCGAGATGCGCACCTACGCCGGAGGCCTGGGCGTGCTGGCCGGCGACACGGTGCGCTCGGCCGCCGACCTGGAGCTCCCCCTGGTCACGGTAAGCCTCGCGAGCCGCGCGGGGTATTTTCGACAGTCCATCGACGAGGCCGGGATCCAGCACGAGCACCCCGACCCCTGGAATCCGGAGGCCTGGGCGCACCCTCTGGAGGCGAGGGTGGCCGTGCCCATCGAGGGACGGAGCGTATGGGTGGGCGGCTGGCTCCACGTCCTGGAAGGGCACATGGGCGGCCGGCAACCGGTGATTCTGCTGGACACCGATCTGGCGGAGAACGACCCGGCGGACCGTGAGCTGACCCACTACCTTTACGGCGGCGATCGGGCGTACCGCCTGAAGCAGGAGATCGTTCTCGGCATCGGCGGCGTCCGCATGCTCAACGCGTTGAGCTTCCGGGTCAGGCAGTACCACATGAACGAGGGACACGCCGCGCTCCTGGGCCTGGAGCTGCTGAGCCTGAGCGCGTACGCGAGCGAGGACCTCCGCCCCGGCGAGCCGCCCTACGATCTGCCGGGTGTGCGCGAGCGGTGCAACTTCACGACCCATACCTCGGTGGACGCCGGCCACGACAGGTTCCCGTATCCGCTGGTGCGGGAGGTGCTGGGAGATTTCGTGGACCTACCCACGCTCAAGCGTCTGGCCGGTGAGGACGAGCTCAACATGACACGCCTGGCGCTCAACGTGAGCGAGTACGTCAATGGGGTCGCGAAGAGCCACGCGGAGACGTCGCGCCGGCTGTTCCCCGGCTACCGCGTGCGGGCCATCAGCAACGGCGTGCATCCGTTCACCTGGACTCATCCGGCGTTCGGACGACTGTACGACCGGCACCTGCCGGGTTGGTGCCACGAGCCCGAACGGATGGTGCGGGTGGATTCCATCGTCGACGACGAAGGCGTCTGGGACGCGCATCAGCAGGCCAAGCGGGATCTGGCCGAGCGCGTTTTGACCACGAGCGGCCAGACCATCGACCCGCAGATCTTCACGCTGGGCTTCGCGCGGCGTATGACGGCCTACAAGCGCCCGGAGCTCCTCTTCGCCGACGTCGACCGGCTCAAGGCGATCTCCGGACGCTGGCCCCTCCAGATCCTGGTCGCAGGCAAGGCGCATCCCCGTGACGAGGACGGCAAGCGCGCCATCCAGGCGATCCATGGGCACATGCGCGCGCTCGCGGGCGACGTGCCCGTCGTGTTCCTCCCCGACTACGACATGCCCATGGCCGCGGCCATGGTGTCCGGAGTCGACGTCTGGCTGAACACACCCCTGCCGCCGTGGGAGGCCTCGGGCACGAGCGGGATGAAGGCGGCGCTCAACGGCGTGCCCCACCTCAGCGTGCTGGACGGTTGGTGGGTCGAGGGCTGGATCGAGGGCGTGACGGGCTGGGCCATCGGCGACGGAGACCGGGATGACGACGACGCGGAAGAGTTGTATGACATCCTCGAACGCGTCGTGCTCCCTCTCTTCCACGAGGATCGGCCCGGCTGGATCGCAGTCATGAAGGGGGCGATCGCCAAGAACGCGTCCCTCTTCAACAGCCATCGGATGATGCGCCGCTACGCCAGCGACGCGTACTTGCAATGACGATCATACGGCTGGGCCGCAGGGACGCGCGTCCCTCAGGGGAGCGACCGGCCTAACAGTCGCAGCGCTTGTGGAGCTCCTCTTCCTTGGCGACGCGCCCGGTCCGGATCCGGACCACCCGATTCACGGACTCGACGGCTATATCGGGTCGCCATGCCCCCGGCCCTGGCGTACGCCTCTGGCCCCTCGAAGCTCAGGACGTGGAACTGGGTCGCCCCGTCTACCGGTGGGCCGGAGCCGTTCCGGCCCGGCGGGTGAGGGCTCCGCCCCGGGCGCGCAACGGACCATGAGGAACCGCTTCCGCTTCTACGAGTCGTGGTCGGCATGTGTAAAGCTCTTCGGGTGGGTGGATGCTTCGGGGTCGAGGGAACAACGTCGGACCGGAGCGACTCCATTGAGCCGTTACGGCTCCCGCCGTCGTGCGACCGTTCAGCTGGTCACGAAGGATTCCTTCACCGTCCTCGGCGCGCACACGGCCCGCAGGATGTCCGCGACGTCGTGCTCCGTGACGCCGCTCGCCTTCGCGTCCGCGGACCCCTCGGCCAGGTCGTTGAGGGACAGCATGCCCACGAGGGCTCCCTCACTGTCGATGACAGGGAGGCGACGTATCTGATGTTGCGCCATCTTCGAAGAAGCCCCGTGGGTCGGCTCGTCCGGTCGCACCCCCTGGACGGTCGTCGACATGACGTCCCGAACCGAAATGCTCCGGAGCGTCCGCCCCTGCAGGTACGCTGCCATGGCGATGTCGCGGTCCGTCACGATGCCTTCCACCCGATCATCCTGGCCGATCACCGGCACCACGCCGATGTCGTGCTCCCACATGAGTCGAGCGGCCTCGTTGAGCGACGCCGACTGGTCGACCCGATGCACTGGGCGGCTCATGCGGTCGGCGACCGTGGCTCTGGTGGCGGCCTTCCGGCTCGCCTTCTTTGTCGGAGCCTTCTTGCTTGTGGCCTTCTTGGTGGTGGGTGGGGTCTTCTGACTCGGGTGACTCGGGGTCTTCTTGGGCATGGGCTCCATCCTCTTGGCTTTCGTGGCAGGTCAGGGTCGACGGGCCAGGCTCGCGCCGAGCGTGTCCCGTTTCGGCATTGACTCGTCGATGCAAGACCCGATCCAAGCCGTGAACCGCCGTTGGAGCAAAATCCCGGAAAGCCCTCCCGCCGCGATCGCTCTCGGCTCCTTCACCCTCTCGGGGTCGCTCCCTCGTGAGCGACCTGAGACACGTTGCCGATCGCGATCGGCAGGGTTGGGACACTTCGCCCCATGGCGGGGCGGCGAGCTTCAGGGCCGCCTTCGCTTCGCCCCGCGCGTAAGCACCGGGATAGCGCGTCCCTCAGAAGAAGAACCGTGCCGTGGTCTGCAGGTGATCGTCCCGTCGAAACCAGTAGAGGGGATCCGGTGGGTCACTCGCGGAAAAGAGCTGCGCCAAGAGCTCTATGGTCCAGCGCTGCCCGAAGCGCCGAGTCGCCTCCATGACGGCGAAGGTCGCTCCGCTGTCGACATCGGTGAGGGCACCGCCCGAGACCTCGGTCCCGGCGAAGTCGTTCATCAAGAGTCGCAGGCCCCCGAACAGATCGCTGTCGTGTATGTTGAGCGTCAGGTTCTCCCTCCCGTCGTGGCTGTATTCGAGGAAGACAGCGAGGTCGGACGTGCTCCCCAAGACGCCGTAGATCGTTCGCTCGAACCCGAACGTCACCGCTGCGAAGGCCGCCCCTTGCCCCTCCCTCACGATGGCTTCGCCTTTCCACAGCCAGTCGCCGTGGGTCCACTGAAGCTCGAGGCCGCCCTGACGAATCAGGGCGTACTGGGGCTGAAGGACCGGTGGCTCCCCCGTCCCGCCAGGAATGAGCTCGGGCTCTCGAGCCGTTCCCACGAACACACTGGCGGCCCCGCTGAGCTCGCCAACCGCATGCGACCAACGGACCGCTACATCGGGGTGCCACCGCCCGAGACCGGCTTCGTATTCCGTATCGCCATATCGCACCTCCGCGGGCACGCCCGGGCGACCTCGTGGCCCGGGATAGCGACGAGGACGAAACGCGGTCGCGCCGAGGAGCTCGACGGACCCGAACCGACCGATGTGGTAGGAGGCGCGCGCCATGAGCTGCCCCAGCCTGCGGTCGCTCCCGATCCATTCCAGCTCGTCGATCTGGTTCACGATGTCGACCAGATGCCGCGATTCCGTGACGCCCCAGAACACCGTGTGAACCCCGACATCTACGGCGAGGGCATCCCGTGTGAATTGGAGGACGGCTTGGTTCAGATCCACACGAGAGCGCTCGGGATCGTGCTCATCCACACGCCCGAATGCGATCCCACGGAATACCAGCCCGTCGCCGATCCCACGCTCGTACGCCAGCTCGGTGGCGAACGAAAAGTTGTATGTGTCTGGCTGCCGAGAGTGGGCCGGGTCGCTCGGAAAGAGACGGAGCTCAGCCGCCACGTGGCCATGGACATCCTGACTCTCGGCCCCCGCTGCCCCGGCCAGCACGATGAGCACCGCGACGCCGGTGGAGGACACCCACGATCCTGGCATGCTACTCGTTCGGCCGACCGAGCGCTCCGCGACTGAGCTGTCCCTCGGTGAGATCTGTGCGGAACTGGTACCCGGTCCACTCGAGGAGTGTCGAGGCTCCGGTCACGCGGCTCGACATCACCGCTTCACCGGGTTCCCAGAACTCGTCGAGATACCGCTCGTAGTCGCGGAAGACGAGCGTCTTCAACTCCCTTCCCCGCAGATCCCAGAAGTCGATCCGAACCACCCGGTATTCGGCGCGGTCGATCCAGACACGCTGCTTGGAGTACCCCGTCCCTTCGTACGTCGGATAGCGGTCGATCACGAAGCTGCGGACTCCGTCGAGCTCTTCCTCGGCGATGAACCGGTAACGGTACTCCTCGATGCTGGACCGGACGAGGTCCTCGTATGCGAACTCACTCCCCACGAAGGGGGATGACCGACCCGTGGCGGAGATCCGCTTGGCTCTTCTGAGGGCGGGGAGATAGAGCCATTGCTCGTCGTCCCGGTCGTCGTAGGAATACGTCAGAAGCTCCGTGCCCCGAATGTCGGGGGGGCGCTCGAACCGGACCAGCGAACGCTCCTCGGCCGCGGAAACCTCCAGGACCCAGAGCTCCAGCTCCCGCTGCGCTTCCCGGCCACGTCCGTCCCTGAGAACCATCGTCATGCGCACGCGGTAGTCACCGAACCCACGCGAACGGGCGTCCGCTTCTTCGGCGATCGCCCTCCCTCGTTCAACCGGATCCGGTTCCTGACCGAGCACGGGAGCGACGCCGGCGATCCACATGGTCAGGGCGGTCAGCAACGACCAGGGGGGAATTGGGCGTGTGTGACCCACGCTCATGAGGCTCCTTACGGCGCACCCTTCGTCGCGGGCGATGTCGTGGAGGAGCATGGTCACCTCCCGGCCTCGTTCGGGGTCGAGGCTTCCGGTGGGCTCATTAGCCAGGAGCAGGGGAGCTTCGTTGACGAGCGCCCGCGCGATCGCGACCCGCTGCTTCTCCCCCCCCGACAACGTCCGTGGGTACGCTCCACGCCTCGCCTCGAGGCCGAGTCGGTCGAGGAGACCGTTCACCCGGTCTCTGGCCCCCTCCACACCCCCGGGAAGCAACTGCGTCGGGAGAAGGATGTCCTCCTCCACCACGGGAACACCTGGATCATATCATTCGTATAGGCTGCAGGGCATCAATACGAGACCGGCGGCTGATGCGCAAGCAGGAGATCCGGCGCACTGCGGCGACATGGGGGAGGACCTGGATGCCTACGTGCGCCGAAGCCTATAGGGATTCGCGAAGCACCCTCAGGCGCTCCTCGAACTCCTCCCGGCTGATCTCTCCCTGGGCGTAGCGCCGCCTGAGGGCATCTAGCGCATCCTCCGTCGGTCGGCCGCCCGAGCGCTCTCCGCCGGACGCCGCAGCCCGTGTGAGACCCCAAATCACCAGGACGGCGATGACCAGCCAGAGGAGCCACCAGCCCCAGTGCCACCCCATCATGTAGCCGTCATGGCGCCAGAACGGCATCTGAACGTAGACTGCGCTATCTGCTTGGGCCATCTCGTCCTCTCCTCCTGGAGTCGGATCGCCCGGGCGAACTCCTCGGTCCGGTCGGAGCTCGATGGCTACGCCACCAAGGCGGCCGCGGCGGGCGGGCCTCCGAAACCTGTCTCACCTACCGTCGGACCGCAAGAAAGCGCGAGCCCTGACCTGAACCATCGAGGCACATCCTCCCCTTCTGCACGCCGGAACGGGACTTGCATTCGGTCCCCATGGGCGGAGAGGGGTACATCACCGTGTCCAATGAGCGGCGTCGGGAGGCCGCTGGGCACGACGTCAAGACGGAGGGCGGCATGCACGGCGGCACGCCCTTACTGCTTTCCCTGTACCGAATGGGTCAATGCTGATCATGACCATCATTGTGTTCGCAACAAAGTCCTGTCCCCACCGGCCCCACATGGAGGGCTGGCTCCAGGAGCTGGACCTGGACTACCAGTTGGCATACGTGGAGGACCACGAGGAGGAGGCCGAGCGCTACGGCGTGGGGCACTCGCCTTGCCTGATCGTCGGTGACGAACTGGTGTTCCAGGGGATGCCTTCCAAGGCGGAGTTCACCGGGCGACTCAGGCAGGTAACGGAGCCTCGGCCTGGCGCCACGCCCCACCCCTACCCCGCGTCTCTTGAGCGGATACCGACCCGCGGGGACACGCAGCAGCTTCCAGAGCCGGTTGCCGGCGATAAAGGCTTGTATCAGGTCGATGCGACGTGGGGAGCCATCCAGCCGATGCATGTGGCTGACGGCGTCCGTACCGTGGGCGAGCTCGAAGTGATGGAGCACTTGAGGGCAGGGCTGCGTGTCGTGGATGCACGGACTCTGGACGAATATGCCCGGGGAACCATTCCCGGGGCCGTCAACATGCCCCACCCGGACGTTGCGGAAAGCCTGGACCAGCTGGATCCGAGCCAAGCGACAGTCTTCTTCTGCAACGGCCCGCAGTGCGCCCAGTCGCCTTGGGCCATCGGAGCGCTTCTGGAGGCCAGCTACCCGGAGGAGGGAATCCTATACTATCGGGGCGGGATGCACGACTGGCTCACTCTGGGCCTGCCCGTGGTCCCCGGATCCCAGGAACAAGAGACGCCGTGATGGGCTGCGGCCGGCGTCACCCTGATCGCGTACCCGGCTCTGCTGGGCGAGTCGGCACACTGAGCCGATATCGACGGGCCTGATCGTGGGTGGCGGACATCGGGACCAGGTGTGCGACGCAGGCGCTGGTCCTCCTCAGATCGTCAGGACGCGCGCCAGCTCGAGCAGGGAGAGATCCAGCGCTTTCGTGCGCCCCGCCACCTCCGCCAGCGGTGTCGGCGTGATCTCTCCGCGGAGGAGTCCGACGAGTACGCCCGCCCGGCCCTCGGCCAGCTGTTCGGCAGCCGCAGCGCCGAGGCGCGTGGCGAGCAGCCGATCGAACGCGCCCGGGGCGCCCCCGCGCTGCACATGCCCCAGGGTGGTCGTGCGAAACTCCATGCCGAGGGGCGCGTGATGCTCTTCGACGTACTTCCTGAGTCCGGCCGCATTGTAACGAGCACCCTCCGCCGCGACGATCAGGGCATGGCGCTTACCCGCACGATACGTGGCCTGCACGTGCCGAACCACCTGCTCGGGGTCGACTTCCACCTCCGGAATGATCGCGACCTCCGCGCCGCCGGCGATGGCCGCCATCAGCGCGAGGTAGCCGCTGTTACGGCCCATCACCTCGACCGCGAACACGCGGTGGTGCGAGGCGGCGGTGATCTTGAGGCGGTCGATCGCCTCGAAGGCAACGTTCAGCGCCGTATCGGCGCCGATCGTGATGTCGCAGCCGAGTAGGTCGTTGTCGACCGTGGAGGCGACCCCGACGACCGGGAAGCCCCGCCTGGAAAGTTCGTACGCGCCCGTTTGGGAGCCGTTTCCGCCGATGACCACCAGTCCGTCGATCCCTTGCTCAAGGAGAACCTCGAGCGCGCGGGCCTGGCCCTCGCCGGTGCGGAACTCGGTCGAACGGGCGCTGCCCAGGACGGTGCCCCCCTGCTGGATGATCCCGCCCACGTCGCGGGCACCGAGGGGGAGGAAGCGCCCCTCCAACAGACCGGCGTACCCGTTGAGAACGCCGAACACCTCCCAGCCGCGGGCCACGCCGGTTCGCACGACCGCCCGGACGGCGGCGTTCATCCCTGGTGCATCGCCTCCACTCGTGAGTACCGCGACTCTCTTCATCGGATGAGTGTGAATTTGTCGTTGTAGGCCACCGAGCCGTCCTCGAAGTTGGGAGGGGAAAGGGATTACCGGCCAGCCGGCTCGGGCACCAGGCGTCCGGTGATCCCGAGAGCCTCGTTGGTCCTGCGGATGGACGCCGCCCCGTCCGCCTCCAGCTCCGTCAGAGCCCGGACGGCATCGATGGTCTCGGGGACCACGATGGCTTGGTTGTCCACCATGTAGGCGTAGAACGCCTCGTCGCCCTGCACACTCAGCATGTCCTCCCAGAGCGCCACCTCATAGAGGTTGGCGTGGGGCCGGCCGAGGTCAGCCATGAGCTCCTTCACCGAGTTGATGGCCGTGAGCCCTTCGTCGCTGCGGATGAAGGCGATGCGCGACGAAGTGCGAAACGCCGCGAGCACGTCCTCCTTCGAGGCCTGGCGCGTGAGTTGGACTGTCCAGTAGTGCAGGTGGGCGAGCGTCTCAGGCACCTTGACAGCCATCGTCACCACGTCGAGCTCGGGATCGACCGTGCGGGCGTCGGGACCCTGGTGGCTGGGGATCTCGGGCTCGGGCACGAGCGTGTTCATGATTCCGCCGAGGTGGCTCTCCCAGGGATCGGTGGCACGGCGCAGGAGCGTGCCGCGCGCGCGCCGGAGGAGCCCCGAGCGCTTGAGCGCCGACAGGGTCCGGACCACCGAGGTCGTGTTGCACGAGACGACGCGCGTGGCGGAGCGGCCGAGGGCGGAGGCGTAGTTGTTCTCGGCACTGAAGGAGTGCCCCGTGACGGCGTGCGTCTCGCCGCCCTGCACGATGAACTTGAGGCCGCGCTCCCGGTACCGCTCGACGTTGGCGGCGGCCACTTTCTTCGGTGTGCAGTCCACGACGATGTCCGCGGAGTCGAGGAGGTCGCCCAGGTCACCGGCCGGGTCGAGGCCGGCAGCGTCCATGGCGTCTGCGTGGCGCCGTACAGCCGGTAGCCCTTCCCTCGAGCCACCGCTACGCGCCAGTCGGCCGTCACGTCCGCGACGCCGGCCAGCGTCATGTCGTTCTGTGTGGCCACGGCGTCCGCAACGCGCTTTCCGATGACGCCGTATCCGTTGACGGCCACGCGGACGGTTCGTGCGTCGGTCATGTCAGGTACTCCGGAGTTGGATGAGTGGAGATGGATGAGGCACGGAGAGGGTAGCCTTTCACAGCGTCTTCCATGCCTCGCTCAGCACGCCGGCGGAGCGCAGGAGAGCCTCGCGTTCGCCCGCTTCCAGCTCGGGTTCGAGCACCTCCACCGCACCGGCGGTGCCGACGACGGAGGGGAGGGAGAGCGCGACGTCACGCAGGCCCACACCCGCGACACGGTGAGGACCCGCCGTTCGCCCCGCAGGCTCCAGCGCAGCAAGGCCGCCGTCACCAGGCCGATCGCATGGTTCGTCGCGCCCTTTCGCCGAATGATCTCGTAGGCGGCGCCGCGGATCTCGTTCGCGACACTCTCCTCGCGGCCGGGACTCCAGTCGGGCCAGCGCCGCAGCGGAACGCCGCCGACGCGAGCCGAGGACCAGAGCACCACTTCGGAGTCGCCGTGTTCGCCCACGACCTGGGCATGGATGGAGCGCGGGTCCAGAGCGAGCTCGCGGCCGAGGACCTGCCGGAGGCGAGCGGTGTCCAGCATCGTCCCGGTACCGATGACGCGGGCCAAAGGCAGTCCGGACGCTTCCGCGGCGACACGGGTCATCAGGTCGACGGGGTTGGTGACGACCACGAGAAGCCCCCGGAGGTTCCCGAGACCCGACGCGATCTCACGGACGATCGCGGCGTTGTCCCGGAGCAGGGACAGCCTGGATTCGCCCGGCCCGCTGCCGCGACCCGCCGTGACGACCACGGCGTCGGCGGAGGCCATCTCCTCGATGGCGACCGCACGGACACTCGCGGGCGCGTAGAACGACGCTCCGTGTGCCAGATCCATCGCCTCCCCCTCGGCGGCATCGAAGCGGACGTCACTCAGGAGGAGCTCGTTCGCGACGCCGCTGTGGAGGGTCGAGATGGCGATGCTCGAGCCGACCCAGCCCGTGCCGATGATGCCGATCCTCACGCGCCGCGGCTCCCCTCGGAGACCGCGCCGCCCGCATCACGCATGGGCGGGTCCCCCGCCATGGCTTCGTCTACGACCGACTGGGCGTCCTCCATGATGCGGCGCAGGTGATCGGGTCCACTGAAGCTCTCCCCATAGATCTTATAGGTGCTCTCGGTCCCGGACGGACGCGCAGCGAACCAGCCGCTTTCCGTGATCACCTTCAGCCCTCCGATGGGAGCGCCGTTGCCCGGCGCGTGCGTGAAGATCGCGCTGATGGCTTCGCCCGCCAGGTCCGTACGCTGGATCTGCTGCGCCGAGAGGCCCGCGAGCCGTGCCTTTTGCTCCGGGGTGGCCGGCGCCTCGATGCGGTCGTACAGGGGCGCACCGAGCTCACGGGTCAGATCGTCGTAGATCTGTCCGGGATCACGACCGGTCCGGGCGGCGATCTCCGCCGAGAGCAGCGCCGCCACGATGCCGTCCTTGTCGGTCGTCCACACCGTGCCATCGAGACGGGCGAAGGAGGCGCCCGCGCTCTCTTCGCCGGCGAAGGCGAGCGCGCCGTCCAATAAACCATCGACGAACCACTTGAAGCCGACCGGCACCTCGTAGACGCGCCGGTTCAGTTTCGCGGCCACGCGATCGATCATCTGGCTGCTCACCGCGGTCTTGCCTACCGCCGCGTCCGTGCGCCACCGCGGTCGGTGCTGGAAGAGGTAGAAGATGGCGGCCGACAGGTAGTGATTGGCCGGAAGCAACCCCGCGCTTCCAGTGACGATCCCATGCCGGTCGTGGTCGGTGTCGCAGGCGAACGAAATGTCGAAGCGATCCTTCAAAGCGATCAAGCTGCCCATCGCGTAGGGCGACGACGGATCCATGCGAATCTGACCGTCCCAGTCCACCGTCATGAATCGGAACGTGGGATCGACGGCGTCGTCGACGACCGTGAGGTTCAACCCGTAACGCTCGGCAATGCGGCCCCAGTAGTGCACGCCGGCGCCACCGAGCGGATCCACGCCCAGGCGAAGGCCAGCACCGCGAATCGCGTCCATGTCGAGGATGTTGCCGAGATCGCTCGTGTAGGCGCCGAGGTAGTCGTGTCGGTGCGTCGTGGAACGGTGAAGCGCCCGCCCGACCTGCATCCGCCGCACACCGTGAAGGCCGCCTTCCAGAAACGCGTTCGCCTTCGCCTCGATCCACCTCGTGATGCCGGGCTCCGCCGGCCCACCGTGCGGCGCGTTGTACTTGAAGCCGCCGTCGTCGGGCGGGTTGTGCGAAGGGGTGATCACGATGCCATCGGCGAGCCCGGTCGTGCGGTTGCGGTTGTATGTGAGAATCGCGTGCGAGATGGCGGGCGTCGGCGTGTACTCATCCCCTTCCGCGATCATGACGTTCACACCGTTGGCCGCCAGCACCTCGAGGGCACTCGCACGCGCCGGCACGGAGAGCGCGTGCGTGTCCATGCCGAGAAACAATGGACCGTCGATCGACCGCTGCGCGCGATACAGGCAGATGGCCTGACTCATGGCCAGGATGTGGTGTTCGTTGAACGCCATGTCGAGCGAGGACCCGCGGTGGCCCGAAGTGCCGAACGCCACCCGTTGCCCAGGCACCGAAGGATCAGGGGCGTCGGCGTAGTACGCCGTGATGAGGGCCGGCACGTTCACCAGCATCGATGGCGCGGCCGGTTTTCCTGCCAGGGGGCTGACCGTCGTGGCGCGGCTCGTCATAACCAACCGTTCCTGAATCCCGCCCGGCGCAGTCCTGCGGCGATATGGGGGCATCCGCGCATCAGGCGCCAGAGGAAGCCCGTACGGTAGTTCTCGCACATCAACACGACGGGGCCGAGGTTGATGCCGAAGTGGTAGGGCGACGTCCAGCCAGGGTCGGCATCGGTGTCCCCCTCGGGCTCAAAGGTGAGATTGAAGCTGCACCGGAAGCAGTACTCGCCGGTAACTGCTGGATACACGTCCTGGAAATGCCAAACCGTCGGCAGCACGATCTCCGGGGCGAAAGGCAGCGACGCCACCACGGCCCACGGCGCGACGGTCCCGTCGTCGGGGCCGTACGGTGCACCGCGTGCGACATAGTCGAAGAAGGAGCGCTCGACGCCGTGGATTCTGCGCGTCGTCCATCCGGGTCCGTCGCTCGCCGTCAGCCCCCAGAAGTGCTCTCCGTAGCCTGCGAACTCGAGAGGGTTCCGGATCGCGTACTCCCGGTGGACGTAGGTCGCCCGGCGACTGTTCTCGCAGTAGTCGATGCCATGGTCGCGCGCGAAGGCATCCTGGATGTCACGGAAGTCCACCCAGATGTGCGAATACTGGTGGACGAAGAGCGGACCACCATAGATGAGCTCATGGCCGTACACCTCTTTCCACTCGTACGTAGAGGCCCACGCCGCATAGCTTTCGGGGGGCAGAGGGTGCGTCGGTGAGCCCAGCCCGAGCACGTACAGGAGGACGGCCTCGTCGTAGCCTTCCCAGCGGTAGGGCAAGAAGCCGCTCTCCGGCTTCCACCCGTGAGTGACCGTCGCTCCGCGGTTGCACGCCCATGGCCAGTCGACACGGCGGTAGAGAGCGTCGGCCAGCGTCCGGATCTCCCGCTCGTCTTCACTGTCTTGATCGAAGAACATCGAGGCTGCGAGCATGCCAGCGAGCAGGAAGCAGGTGTCGACGGTCGATAGTTCGCACCGCCCGGCGCGCCGTCCGGTGGTCATGTCGAGAAAGTGGTAGTAGAAGCCCCTGTGCCCCGTGACGTCTGGCGCCGTGCCCTGCGGGCTGGTCCAGAAGAAGCGCAACACCGCCAGCGTGCGCGCGATCGCGTCGGTGCGGGTCATCCAGCCGCGCTCGACGCCAACCAAGTAGGCCGCCAGCGCGAAGGCGACTGCCGCGATGCTCGCGGGAGCGCCCGGCACCGACCTGTCTGCGACGAGGCCATTGGCCGGGTTGGTTTCGCGCAGGAAATACTCGAAGGCATGACGCTGCAACGCGTCCAGCCTCCCGGCACACAGGTCGGGTGGGTTCGCGTGCTCCGGCCTCGTCATCAGAGGCCCGGTCGTTCCATCGTGCGTCTCGATGCGCCGAGACGCACCCACCGCGGTCGTCCGCCAAGCTCACAGCTCCACCCTTTCGAGCAGCTGCGCGTCGACCGCCACCACCACCGTGCTCGCCGACATGAGGACGGCACCCAGGGCCGGCGTGAGAAGGACGCCCCATGCCGCCAGCACACCCGCCGCGAGGGGAATCGCGAAAATGTTGTAGCCCGCGGCCCACCAGAGATTCTGTACCATCTTTCGATAAGCCGATCCTCCACGGCGGCGAGCCGTGACCGGCGGATGATCGCCGTCAGCACGGGAGCGACGCCGGCGATCGAGATGGTCAGGGCGATCGGCACCGACCGGCGGGGAATTAGGCGTGTGTGATTCATGCTCATGAGGCTTCCCCCGGGGGCGACCGACCCACCGCGTACATCGACGGGTTCGATTCGAATCGCTCGAGACACCGACGAGAACAGAATACGTAACGAGTGCCTCTGTAGGACATCATGAACTCGGAGGAACTCACGTCCACCGCCATGCCGCATACCGGATCTCGCGTCCAGCTCATGCCCGCCGCCGGACGGTCTGCGAGGCGACCGTCCTCCAACCATACGAGGGTATCGGCCACGTCCTCGATGCGAGTGTCGTGCGCCACGATCACGACGGCGCACCCCTCGTCGCGGGCGATGTCGTGGAGGAGCATGGTCACCTCCCGGCCTCGTTCGGAGTCGAGGTTTCCGGTGGGCTCGTCGGCCAGAAGCAAGGGAGCTTCGTTGACGAGCGCCCGCGCGATCGCGACCCGCTGCTTCTCCCCCCCCGACAACGTCCGGGGGTACGCTCCACGCCTCGCCTCGAGGCCGAGTCGGTCGAGGAGACCGTTCACCCGGTCTCTGGCCCCCTCCACACCCCCGGGAAGCAACTGCGCCGGGAGAAGGATGTTCTCCTCCACCGAAAGCGCCCCGAGAAGGTTGAACGCCTGGAAGATGAACCCGACATGATGCGCGCGCACCGCCGGAAGCTCCCTCTCCGAGAGCTTCGCGATGTCACGGCCCGCGAGCACGATTCGGCCCGAGGTCGGTCGCAGCAGACCTCCCATCATCGAGAGTAGGGTCGTCTTGCCGGAGCCCGATGGACCCATGATGAGCGTGATCTCCCCCCGGGAGACACGCAGAGAAACGCCGTCCACGGCCCTCACGCTCGTCGGTCCCGACCCGAACTGCTTGACCACCTCTTCGACTTGGAGGACCGCAGATTCACGCATGGCGGTCAGGGACTGAAGACGAGCAGAGGATCGACCCGGCCAACCCGACGGGCAACCGTCAACGCGGACACCAGAGCCACCCCCATGGCCGCGAGGCCGATCGCAGCCATGTCCGACAGCGAGAAGGTCAGCGCGAGGACGGGCACCAGTCGGGGCCCGACCACTTGGAGAAGCAACGCCAGCAGCATGGCGAGAACGAACGCAACCCCCGTGATCAGGCACGCCTGCACGATCACCACCCGGTAAAGGGTCCCTCGCTCGAAGCCCAGCGCCTTGATGACTGCCAGATCGTGGACTCCGTGCGAAGCGTGGAGATGAAGAAAGAACGCCACGAGCATCGTCGCGAGCACCGCGCAGATCCAGGTCATCATCAGAATGAGCTCGCTCCCCATCTGGCGGGCAAGCTGCGTGTCGCTCTCCACCAGTCGCTTCGTGGAAAGCGCCGCGATGTCTCCGACCTCGTCGCGTATGCGAGCAGCGAGGACGTCAGGATCCACGCCCGGCCCCGCACGCACCAGAACATAGCTCCGGTATCCCACCAACGAGAGGAGATCGGCCAGGTCGTCCGCATGGACGAACGTGATCGGATTCGCGAGCGAGAACGTCCCGGCCGAAAGGCCGACCACCGTGAACGTGCGATCGCCGATCCGGATCGACGAGCCGACCCTCAGCCCGGAAACCCGGGCGAGAATCTCGGGAACGATCGCCTCCCCGGCTTCGATCTCGGCACGCCCCTGAGACATCGACCACGGACCGCCCATTTGGTCCGCCCGCTCGATGCCGACGACGTACGAGAACCTCGAGCGGGCGCCCGCCTCGACCATCGTGTTGAGATAGAGGATTGCCGAGACCGATTCCACGCCCTCGACCCGTTCCACCCGCCTCCGCACGGACCCGGACACGAAAGAGGTCGCCATGTGCATGTTGGCGACGTGCTCCTGCATGACCCACACGTCCGCGCCGGCGTTCTCGACGAAAGCCGCGAGTTGCTCGGCTTCGGCCTCCCATACGGCGCGGAACGTCACCACGAGCAGGAGTGCCGCGGCCACGGCCAGGACAGAACCCGTAGTCCGGAGTCGGGCCTCGAGGAGCCCCCTGACGGTCCAGCGCCCGATCATGCGCGAAACACCTCCCCGGGCTCGAGCCGACCGATGAAGCGGAGCGGTGCGACCGCCCCAGCCAGTGTGAAGAGGCCGCAAGCGGCAACCGCATGGAGGACAGGCACGGGCAGCGTGGGGATGACTCGGTAAAGGGGCACCGCAGTGTTGATGGCGCCCGCAACCAGACTCGCCAAGCCGAGGCCGAGCGGGACGGCGAATACTACCAGGATCGCCGTCTCACAGACGATCGACACGACAAGCGTCCGGTTCGGGAAGCCGATCGCCTTGAGGACGCCCAGGTCCCGACGCCGGCCCTCGACCGTCGTGAACATGAAGAGTCCCAACACGAGCAAGCCGGTAGCGTACGCCACCCCGATCAAGACCTCGAGGACGGCGCCGAGCATCGTCCGGCCCAATGCGGCGTCGTTCGCCGCCAGCTCCGCAGGCGTGAAGACATCGATCTCGGGATCCACAACCTCGATCGCCTGCCGCACCATCTCGACCCGGGCCCCTGGCTCCAATCGAACCAACAGGAGGCTCACGAGAGGGAACGCGCTCAGGTCTGCCCCGAGATCGGACTCGAAGTAGAACTCGATGAGTGCGTCGTAGTTGGAGAAGACGAAGGGCGTCCACAGCACCGCCGTGGGCTTGGTGATCCCGACGATCCGGAAGGGGTGCCCGACGAGCTCCAGATCGTCGCCCAGGGACAATCCGTACATCCGGGCCAGCGCCCCGTCCACGACGACCTCGCCCTCGGACGCGGTCCCCCGACCGCGAAGGATCGGGTCGGGCCCGCCCACGGAGTCCGTGATCGTGAGGAAGATCGGGCTCTTTCGGCCACCTTGTTCGAAGATCAGCGGGAGTGCGGTCATCGGATGCGCGGCTCGGACGCCCTCGACCGACTCCACACGCGCCCGGGATTGCTGCGGGATCACCGACCGGGCACCGACAATGTTGCGGATCCCCGTCTGCGTCACGATCAGGTCCGCCCCCCGATCCATCGCGACGTCACGGAGTTGGCGGTCCAACCCGTCCCGGAACCCCTGGAGGACCAGCATCGTCGCCAAGACCGCCGCGATTCCCGATGCGGTCAGGATCGACCTTCGGTAATCGAACTTCAGTTGGGAGATGGCGAGCTTGAACATGGGTCACCTGGCCTCCGAAGCGTCTCGCGCCTGCGGGCACACCGCGCGCCGGTCGTCGGCCGTTGCGACTGCATCGTCATGGACTCCCGCATCGCGAACCCGAGGCGCATGCGGCCGCCAATGGGCCTTCATGGACGCCGCCGAAACACCCGATCGCGAGTCCACACGAAGCGTAACCCAGACCCGCTGACCCCGGTCGATCGGCGATGTACCGATCGTCAGGTGGACGCGCTTGTCCGGCCCGCTCTGTTTGGGCCTCGGGACTACCCCCGACTCTCGGATTCTGCGGTCTCCTTCACGCACTTGCACCAGGTACAGTCACAACCGTCGCGGCACTCCTCCGCGAGCGTCCGCCGCTGGCGGCGCTCGGCATCGCGTGTCGCGAACGGATACAGCACGGGCGTCCACCAACCGCCCCGGTAGTGGCGCCGAAGCCACACTCTCGCGTCCCCCGCGCAGAGTCCCTTGACCAGATATCGATACCGCCGGTCACCTCCCCACCTGTACAGGTACCGGTTGACGGATGCACTGCGAACGAACCCGAGCAGGCGCTCCCGACAACGGGCTTCGTACCCGTCCAGGTCACCCCTCGCGCAGGCCGCACCGGCAAGGTGCCCCGACACCATCGCATACCGCATTCCAAACCCAAACAGCGCATCCTGAAGACCCGCTGCCTCACCCGCGAAGAGTAGCTTGCCGCGCCGCAGATCGGGCTTTGGGGACATGTTGCCGAACCCTCCGAACCTGCGCTCGTTCCGCAGCGTGATGCCAACTCGGGTTCGAAAAAAATCGACGGTTCGCGCCAGGTAGATCTTGTCGTTGTGGAAGTCATCGAACATGCAGGTCGCGACGGTGGCGCGACCACCGTGGATCAGCAGATACGCATAGCCGCCAGGTGCGATCGTATCCGAGACCGCCGCGAAGGCTCCGTCCGCACGCTCCGTGTCGAACACGTATCCGAGGGCGATCGCGTCGACGCGTCGCGGGCCATGCGCGACGATCCCGCCCTCAGGGAGGCGCTCGACAAAGTGCTTTCGCTCGATCGTGACGCCCGCGGCGGCGGCCTGACGTTCCAAGGAGCGATCCAGGCTACCCTCTTCCGTTCCACGCCGCACGAGATACCAGATCGGCTGGATCGAGCGGCAATCGTGCTCCCTTCCGTCGGGGTCGTAGAAGACGCACTCACGGAACGGCGCGTGCTCGAAATCGGGCTCGATCCCCATCGCGTGAAGCTCTTCGAGGACATCCCGGTCCGTGGACCAGTTCTCCAGGCCCTGGAAATCGCCGTGGAAACGCATGCCCACGCCCGAGCGGCGCTCCAGAACGCGAGCGTGGCCTCCGTTCTCGGCCACCGCGATGCCGGCGGCGAGCCCCGCGGGGCCCGCGCCGGCGATGTCAATTGAGCGAGTCATGGGCCATCTCCGGGTCTCGTGATCGAGCCCGTCGGCTTCGGGCATCGGGGTCACCTCCGGACCGACGTCATCCACTGGCTGGCCGCTTCCATCGAAAGTGCTCGTAGACCCCCGACCAGTATGTGCCGAACGCGAGTGCGAACAATAACTCCTCCACGGGCATGAAGCCGAGCCTCATGCCCGACAGGGCCGGCAGGTTCCACACGGCTTCGATGTAGCCCGGAGGGGCCGTCAACTCCAGCCCGGTGAGGAAGACGGCGTAGTAGCCGAGGAAGATCAAGCCGCCGAGCACGCTGTTACGGGCGAGGTCCGGCCGACACCACACCGTGAGGGTCCCTCCGGCGAACATGGCCACGATACCCGAATAGATCGGGTTCCATCCCGTCGGGTACAGGATCGTGAAGACCACGAAGGGACCGGCCAGGGCCCAGCGGTGGAAGCGGTGTCTCCACTGGCCGCGCTCCGTGGGCGGCACGGTTCGGGCGACGCGCCCGGTAAGCACGTTGACGAGGACCGCGCCGACGCCCCCGATCCCGAAGCAGAAGATCAGGCTCTCGATGTCGAAGCCGGTGCGGCGGGCCAGGTCGAAGAGGCTCGGCGGGCTCCAGTACGTGGGCACGAAAAACGGTTCGGTGAGACCGAACGGGGTCGTGAACGCGCTCGCCCAGAGCATAGCCCGGCGGTGCCGGGGAAAGGCCAGGTACAGACCGAGCCAGGGGACGAGGAACGCGCTGGACCACACCAGCCACACGTAGTCCCGAGGAATCATCAGAACCACTCCCACGGGATCCTTTGCCCATGCTCATCCCGCATGATCGTCCACAGGATCGCCCACTTCCGCCTTTCCCAGGAGGCTGAGGCGCGTACCAAGCTCACCGCGTCGGCCATCATCGATCCCTACTCTTCATCTTCGCGATCTTCGCGCGCCCGCGCGCGCGCTTCTCCACCGTGGATCCGGGGGCCCCTGTTCAGGAGGTTCCTCCACGTCCCGATCCGAATGCCGCCACCGGGGCACCAGCGCCGGCACCCGCTCCGCATAGCGGCGGTACGTGTCCCCGAACTCGGCGATCATCTCGCGCTCCTCGCTCCTCGCCAGACGGGCATACATCCAGACCAGGACCGGGAACATCGCGAGGGTCAGGAGGGTGGGCCACTGGAGGAGGAAACCGAGCATGATCAGCACGAAGCCCGCGTACTGCGGGTGGCGCACACGGGCGTAAGGGCCCACGGTCGCCAGCGCACCTCTCTGCTGAGCGTCGTGGAGGAACCGCCACGCCGCGGCCAGGAGCCAGAAGCCGCCTCCGATGAACGCGAAGCTCAGAACATGGAAGGGGCCGAAGTGGGGGTTGGTTTCCCAGCCTAGGAGCATCTCCAAGAGGTGCCCGGCATCGTGGGAGAACCAGTCGATGCCCGGAAACCGGGTCTGCAACCAACCGGAGAGGAAGTAGATCGTCAACGGAAAGCCGTACATCTCCGTGAAGAGCGCGACCAGGAAGGCGCTGAAGGCACCGAACGAGCGCCAGTCCCGGCGGGTACGGGGCCTGAAGAAGCTCAAGGTGAACAGGATGAAGACGGCCGAGTTGACGGCAACCAGGAGCCAGAGTCCATACGCGGGCGCATCATTGCTCATGACCTGCCTCCCCGACCATGGCCGCCGTGCATGAAGAAGTGAGCGCCGATGCATACGATCAGAAGAACCACGAGCGGCGAGGTGCCGAGCACATGGGCGCGGTGCTCCAGCAGCAGGAGTCCGGCCGCCGCCGCGACGAAGATCAGCAGGGCGGCTCGGACCGCGGGACGGGGCCGTCCACCCCCGCGGGTCGAAGGTTCATCGTGTGACTTCATGGCGAGCCGCGCATGATTCCTCCCGGTATGAGTTCAGTGGATGACACGCTGGGAATCCCGGGCCTGGGACCGCTCCCACTCGCATGATCCTCACTCCTCGAGGAGCTTACGGATCCGCGACCGCTCCGCCCGGACGATGCGGATCCCCGCCGCCACGCATTCCCGGAGGGCGCTGAACTCCAGGGTGTCGATGCCCCTCAGGAACCTTGGGCGAAGGACCAGATCGGCTTCGGCGAAGCGGAGATGCGCGTGCTGTCTGTGGCAGATCTCCATGGCCCGGATGATGGCCTCGTACCCGTTGGAGATCCTGCTGGCCCGATCGACGGATCCGACATCGACAGCGATCACGACGGCCGATTCCAGCTCCCGAGCGACGTCCACCGGCGCCAGGTCAGTATACGCGCCATCCGCCAGGAGCCAGTCCTGCAGCTCCAGAGGAGGGAGTACGCCGGCCAGCGCCCCACTCGCGTAGACGGCGTCGTCGGAGCGTGCCGTTCGTAGCACGATGCGCTCGCCCGAGCGGAGGTCAGTGGCAGTCACCGCGACGGGTACGCGGCTCTCGTTCAGACGCCCACCGCCCACCAGCTTCCTCACTTCGCCAATTCCTGAATTGCGGGCGGGTGCACCCGGGCCCCAATCAAAGACCATGGCGCGAAGGACGCCCAAGGTGTTGATGACCGTGCGCGCGAAGTCGAAGATGCCAGATCCGCCCTTCTTGGGGGCTGTCGCAGGTCCGGGAAAGTCGTCGAGCTTCATGTCCAAGACAGCATCGTACCAGTCGATGCGGCTCGCGTAGGTGACCCCTATCACGGCACCCATGGAGACACCCACCACCAGGCCTGGGCGATAACCCTCCCGCTCCAACGCCCTCAGTATGCCGAGGTGCGCGAAGCCACGAGCCCCCCCTCCCCCCAAGACGATGGAGAACGGTCGATGAGGCTCCCGATGGGCGGGCGCCGCCGTTCTCACTCCTCGATCCCGAGCCGGCGGCAGAGCGTTCGGTGGCATTCCACGACCTGGCTCACCACATCATGCGGGTCGTCCGTGATGGTCAGGCGCTCCACGTCCTCGCCCGACAACGTCCCGCCGCCCACCGCTTCGTTCCGGAGCCACTCCAGGAGCCCCGTCCAGAACGCCGATCCCACCAGGATCACGGGAAAAGGATCGAGACGCTGGGTGCGACGGAGATTGAGCGCTTCGAACAGCTCGTCGAGCGTGCCGAAGCCGCCCGGAAAAAGGACGAAGGCACAGCTGTACTTGACGAAAGCGAGCTTCCGGAGGAAGAAGTAGTGGAAAGGCACCTCCAGGGTCAGGAAGCCGTTCGCGGGCTCGTCATCCGGGAGTTGGATGCTGAGCCCCACGGAGGGACCGCTGGCCCGAAGCGCCCCCTCGTTCGCGGCGGCCATGAGCCCGGGGCCGCCACCCGTGATCACGGTGAACCCCGCGCCGGCCAAGGCGCCGGCAACCTCACGGGCGAGGGCGCCCCAACGGGCGGCCGGGCCGGGCAGAGCCGAGCCGAAGATCGCCACCCCCCTGCGCACACGGGCCATCGCGTGGAAGGCGTGGGTCACTTCGGTCGTGATCCGTCGGATCCGCTCCTCCTCCGTGGCGTCGATGGGAGAGGTTAGGCCTCCGGAGGCGAACTCCTCGCCGATGTCCTTCGACGCCTCCGAGAAGCCGCTCACAGCTCTGCCCGCTTCAGGAACTGCGCGTTGATGGCAACGATCACGGTGCTCGCCGACATGAGCACCGCGCCGACTGCAGGCGTCAGCAGGACGCCCCACGCGGCGAGCACACCCGCGGCCAGGGGAATTGCGACGACGTTGTAGCCAGCGGCCCACCACAGGTTCTGGACCATCTTTCGATACGTCGCTCTGGAAAGCGTCACGATGCGTGGAATGTCGCGCGGATCGGACCGGACCAGCACGATGTGCCCCGCCTCCACGGCCACGTCCGTTCCGGCCCCGATGGCGATCCCGATGTCTGCGGTCGCGAGGGCCGGGGCGTCGTTCACCCCGTCGCCCACCATGGCCACCCTCTTACCCTGCGCCTGGAGCTCCCGGACTTTCGAGGCCTTGTCATCAGGAAGCACTTCGGCGAACACCGTGTCGATCCCGAGCTCCTCCGCGACCGCGTCGGCGACGGCTTGGGCGTCACCGGTCAGCATCGCCACTTCGATCCCGCGCTCGTGCAGTGCGCGGATCGCCTCCCGGCTCTCCTCCCGGATGGCGTCGGCGACCGCGAACACCGCCAAGGCCCTGCCGTCGCGCAGGAGGTAGATGGCGGCCTGGCCGCGACCCGCCGCGGACTCGGCTGCCGACCGGAGCGCGGGTGGGACCTCGGCGCTCTCCGCCTTGAGGAGCGCCGGCCCACCCATGTGATACTCCGTGCCGTCCACGGTCGCGGCCACGCCCTTGCCGGTGATGGCCCGGAAGCCGTCGGCAGACGAGACCTCGAGCTCGCGGTCCTCCGCCGTCTTGACGATCCCCCGAGCGATTGGGTGCTCGGACCCGGCCTCCACGCCGGCGGCGAGGCGGAGCGCCTCGTCCTCGCCCACCTCACCGGCCACGACCATGTCCACCACGCGGAACTCGCCCAAAGTGAGCGTTCCCGTTTTGTCGAAGATGACGGTGTCCAGGTTCCTGGCCTCCTCCAGCCCGCGACGGTCCCGCACCAAGAGGCCGTTCCGGGCACCCAGTGTGGTGGAGATCGCCACTACCAGTGGCACCGCCAGCCCGAGGGCGTGCGGACAGGCGATGACCAGCACGGTCACGACCCGCACGATGGAGAAGTCGATTTCCGCTCCGAGCAGCTGCCACACGATCAGCGTGAGCACACCCGAGACGATGGCCACACCGGTGAGGATCTGAGCCGCACGGTCCGCCAGGTGCTGCGCGCGTGACTTGGACTTCTGGGCATCGGCCACGAGCCGCATGATCCCCGAGAGTTTGGTGTTCTCACCGGTCCCCGTGACCTCCACGCGGAGCGCGCCCTCGCCGTTGATCGTCGCGGCGATGACCTCGTCACCCTCACCCTTCCGCACCGGCCGGGACTCCCCGGTGATCATGGCCTCGTTGAGGTTGCTCTCGCCCTTCCGAACGACCCCGTCCGCCGGCACGCTCTCGCCGGGACGGACGAGGACGATATCGCCATCCCTGAGCTCGCTCACGGGCACCGTCTCCTCCCCCCCGTCGCTTACGCGCGTCGCCGTGTCGGGGAGAAGCTTGGCCAGCTCCTGGAGCGCCCCCTGGGCCTGCGAGATGGACCGCATCTCGATCCAATGACCCAGCAGCATGATCGCGACCAGGGTGGCCAGCTCCCACCACAGCGCCTCGGCATCGATCAGCCCGAGCTGCACAACCCAGGAGAAGACGAACGCCACGGTGATGGCCAGGGAGATGAGGGTCATCATCCCTGGCAGGCGTGCCTTCAACTCACGCCACGCCCCCTCGAGGAAGACGAGGCCGCCGTAAAAGAAGACCACTGTGGCCAGGACCGGCGGGAGCCAGTGCGCGCCGGGGAACGCGGGCGCCCGGTAGCCCAGCAGCTCCTGGATGTGGGCCGACCAGAAGACCACCGGGAGGGTGAGGGCGAACGACAGCCAGAACCTGTCCCGGAACATCTCCGGGCTGTGACCGGCGTGCTGATCGTGACCGGCATGCTCGTTGTGGCCGGCATGTTGGTCGCGACCCTCGTACTGGGCGTGACCGGCGTGCTCGTTGTGACCCGCGTGCGGCCCGTCTTCTCCCATGTCCGCCGATCCTTTCTTGGACGGCGGAGACGCTCCCTCGCTCATCGCGGTCTCCTTCGGTTCATTGAATCCTGCGACACCGCGGGCTACCCCCCTCGCCATGAGCTCCACCCCCTGGGCGTTGATATCCCGTTCGCCCATGCGGCCCCGGGTCACGCTCGTCGTCCAGGTCCAGGCGACATCATCCACGACGCGCACCGAGATCTCTCCGCGCTCTCTCGGAACCGCCTGCGCGAAGCGCATATCACCAGCAAGGTGTCCGCTGCGATACTGCTCTTTGGTCTCGAGCCCACTCGCTTTCGAGGATCACGACGTCTTCAGGCGGGCCTCGAGACGGGGGACGCCGAGGCAGCGCTCGGCACGAGTCCGATCAGGGGAAGCGCGACCCAGCCAGCGAACGGCTCGAGTTCCCAGCTTCTGGTAACGATTCATCGGGTTCCCCTTGGATATTGGAGTCGTCCGAAGCGGCTGGCGGCCCCGAGGGGGCCGGACACCACGCCCGCCGAGGTGAGTCTACATCGGGACCTTCTCGTCCGTGCCCGGCGCGAAGTTCTGGAAACGCACCCAGACCTCGTTCTCGTTCCGGATCTCGACATCCAGCGCATCCAGATTCCGCGGAGCAGGGCCCGCCACGCGTGTGCCATCGAGCTCGAAGCGACTCCGGTGGCACGGGCATGCGAAGTGCGACCCGTCAGGCGCCAGGTTGACCGAGCAGCCCGCGTGGGGGCAAACGACGTTGAGCGCCGAGATATGGTCCCCGTCGCGCCTCAGATATACGGCGCCGACCGGGGTGGCCTCGTACCTGGTCCAGGCATCGGTTCGGTCTGTGACGACGGTGACTCGTCTCGGGGGACCACCTTCCGGAAGGGCCGATAGAGCGGCCACTCTCACGACCGAGGCATCGCCCCCGCGACGCCGTAGGGGGTCGAGCAAGGTGGCGGCCCCGGCGACGACGGGAGGAAGAATGGCCACAGCGCCTGCGACCAAGGCGCCTATCGCCTGAAGGAAGGTTCTGCGTGGGGCGTTATGAGGTTCAGGCCCCCTGACGGACCTTGCGGACTCGCTGGGCTCGTTGCTCATGGTCATCCCTCCTGCCTCGCGATGGGCCCCGTCGCGATCTCGAGCGGCCTGCTTGCGTGGCCCGCAAGGATCTTAACGAACCCAAGATGAAGCAGCCATGACGCCAGCATGAAGAAGGGTTCACCCGCGTCGAGTCGGTTCCCGTGCATCCGAAGCGCAGGCGACAGGCCCTGCACGACCAACGGAATCAAGACGAACGTCGCCGGCCTCGCTCCCGCCCATGGTCACCACCGATCCCCCGTCGTTCAGGGGATCCTGCTCCGCCTCGATTTCCTATACTCCTGTCGAACGATCAGCTCCCGGGCGTGCAGTTCGTGCGGAGCGAGCGATGAGGGCCCGCTAGTCCGGTTTCGCCTCGGCGAATCGAGCCGTCGCCGGGACCTCGTCCGGTGGGAGGCCGGACGCCGCTTCCATCCGGCCGCTGAAGTTGAAGAACGAAGTCAGCGCCGTCGCCTCGTAGATCCCTCGGTCGTCCCAACCTGCCGCGCGAAGCCGGTCGAAATCCGAGTCATCGAGCATCGCCGGCGACTCCGTCAGCTTCGAAGCGTACGCCAGCAACGACAGCGTCTTCGGATCCAGGTCGTACTCCGGCCACGTCGTGGCGAACGCCGACGTGAGATGCTCGTCCTGACTGAGGCGACCGACCGCCGCCGCATGCAAGCCCAGTCACGGCGCGCCGCCCACTTTCCCGTTCACCACCGTGGCCAGCATCTCCCGCTGGAGTCGCGTCATCGGCGACCGGCGACGCAGGTGCAGGTAACTGTAGAGCTTCCCCGCAGCACCGCCGATGCTCAGATCGTACAGCAGGACGCGGAAAACGCCCGGGACGAAGCCGCCGTACTGCCGTCGGACCACACGGAACAGCAGGCGACGGAACGCGCCCGCCGCCGCCGGATCGATCACGGGAACTCGACTCATGGCACACCTCTATTCGATGGACATGCTGTATATCTAAATATACGGCCAGGGTACGGCGGCTGGCGGCGCGGTGTCAAGTCCGCTATGCGCGGCGTATGGCGAATTGGCGGCGAGGGCCCGCTCACCGGTAGACCGATGTGGCGTTGACGTCGAGGCATCACGATCCACTTCGGGGCAGCACCACCATGGCGTCTCCGTACGAGTAGAAGCGGTACCCCTCCGCCACCGCGGTCCGGTACGCGTCCATCACCCGCTCGTATCCGCCGAGCGCGGCGACCAGCATGAGTAGCGTCGAGCGCGGCAGGTGGAAGTTCGTGATCAATCCGTCCACGATCCGGAAGTCGTACGGCGGGCGAACGAACAGATCGGTGGCGCCGGCGCCGGCGCGCACTGGTCCATCCGGCCCCGCCGCGGCCTCCAGGGTTCGCACCACGGTCGTGCCGACCGCCCAGACCCGGCCGCCCGACGCCCGGGTATCGGCCACGGCCTCCGCGACCGACGCCGGCACGTGGTACGCTTCGCTGTGCATCTCGTGCTGGGTCGGGTCGTCCGCCTCGACCGGGCGGAAGGTCCCGATGCCGACGTCCAGGCTCACGGCCTCCCGCCGCACGCCCACCGCCTCCAGGCGCGACAGAAGCTCCTCCGTGAAGTGCAGCCCCGCGGTCGGGGCCGCGACCGAGCCGGCCGCGCGCGCGTAGACCGTCTGGTACCGCTCTCGGTCGAGGGGCTCGTCCTCCCGGTCGATGTAGGGCGGAAGCGGCATGTGCCCGTGCCGCTCGATCGCTGCCTCGACAGGGCCCTCACAGTGGAGCCGCACGACGCGCCCACCGCCCGGCGCACCGTCCAGGATCTCGACCGTGAGGTCTTTCGCGATGTCGACGGTGCGGCCCGGCTTGAGCTTGCCGCCCGGGCGCACCAGCGCCAGCCAGTCGCGCGGATCGCCGTGCTCGGCCGGGCCGAGCAGGAAGACCTCAGCCGGCGCGCCCGTCGGCTTGCGCCCGAGGAGCCGGGCCGGCCGCACCCGGCTCTCGTTGACGACGAGAAGGTCGCCCGGCCGCAGGATCTCGGTCACATCCTTGAAGCGGAGGTGCTCGAAGGGTGCGTCGCCGGGCGGCACCACGAGCAGCCGGCTCTCGTCGCGGCGCGCGGCCGGGTATCGGGCGATCCGGTCGTCCGGCAGCGCGTAGTCGTAATCGGCGACGCGTGTCCCGTCGGGGCTTCTCACCTCGGTGCGGTCGATCATGGGGGCCAATCTAAGGCGTTTAGGGAGGATCGGGCGGCGCCGCGGGGTGGCGCTCCCGACCGGTCCCGCCGACCCCTCCCGCCCCCGGCGGAGGCGACGTGGATTAGCTTAGGGGGTGCTCCGAGCCGAACACGCACGCGAGCCGTACGTTCGTCAGGTCCGATTCGAACGGCCTGGCGGCCCCATGAAAGGAGTCCTGATGGCGATCCCGGAACTGGAAATGGCGAGGGCGGCCAAGAGGCTCGACGCCTACTGTGATCGGATGCCCTCGCGGCTGGGCGTCGAGGCCCGCTACGCCTGGCGGGTCCGTGGCAACCACGTCAGCGTTTCAGAGGAACGCCCGAACTGGAAGGGACTTCCAGGCGAGTTCACGGTGCACGAGGTCGCTCGCTTCCGCTACGACCCCGCCGCCGACCAATGGACGCTCAGGTGGCGGGACGGCAAAGGCCGGCTCCAGGCCCACGAAGGATCGGGGGAGATCCGCTCGTTCGAGGGGCTCGTCGACGACCTCGAAGCGGGTCCCGTCCGGGGCGGCTCCATCGCGTGATCGACCTCCGGTCCGACACCGTGACCAGGCCCTCGCACGAGATGCGGGCGGCCATGGCCGCGGCGCCCGTGGGGGACGACCAGTTCGGCGAGGACCCCACCGTGAACCTCCTGCAGGAGCGGACCGCTGCCCTGCTCGGGAAGGAGTCGGCGCTCTGGCTACCGACCGGCACGATGGCCAACCAGGTCGCGCTCCGGGTCCTGACGCGGCCGGGGGACGACGTGATCGTCAGCCGGGAGAGCCACGCGGTCCTGTACGAGACCGGCGGCTCGGCCGCGAACGCCGGGGTGCAGCTCACGGAGGTCGGGGCGCGTGGCCGTTTCACGGTCGATGACTTCTCGGCCCGGGTGAAGCCCCGTGGCCACATGATCTACCCGCCGACCACGCTGGTGGAGATCGAGAACACCCACAACCGAGCCGGTGGCATCGTGTTTCCGCAGGATGCCGCCGAGCAGATCTGCGCGGCGGCGGCGGCGCGGGACATCGCGAGCTATCTGGACGGCGCGCGGCTCTGGAACGCGGCCGTGGCCTCCGGCCGGACCCCGCTCGAGCTGGCCACGCCGTTCGATCTCGTATCGGTGGCGCTCTCGAAGGGACTGGGCGCCCCGGGCGGGTCCCTCCTCGCCGGACCCGGGGAGGTCATCGAGCGGTGCGTTCGCTATCGCAGGATGCTCGGCGGCGCCATGCGGCAGGTCGGGATCTTCGCGGCCGCCGGCCTCCACGCCCTGGAGCACAACTTCGAGCGGTTGGCCGAAGACCACGCCCACGCCCGCTTGATCGCTGAGCGGCTCTGCAGCAGCGCGAGGACCGACCTCGACGTGGATACGGTCCAGACGAACATCGTCGTCTTCGACCTCACGCCGCAGGCCCCCGACGCGGCTACCGTGGTCGAGCGAGCGAAGGAGCGGGGCATCCTGCTCTATGCGTTCGGCCCTCGCACGCTTCGAGCCGTCACGCATCTCGACGTGTCCCGGGAGGAGTGCGAGCGGGCCTCGGCGGTGCTTCTGGAAATCGTGCAGGCGTGAGCGCGTTCCGGGCGTGACCGTCCGGTGGTCGGGCTCACTCCACGACGAACAACGAGCCCTGGGAGCCCTTCAGCTCGTCGGGAATCGTGTACCCGAAGCGCCGGAACGCCCTCGGCGTCGCGACGCGCCCCTGTGGCGTCCGCATCAGGAATCCCTCCATAATGAGGAACGGCTCGTAGACCTCCTCGAGCGTGGTCGCGTCTTCGCCCATCGCCACCGCGAGCGAGTTCAGCCCCACCGGCCCGCCCTCGAACTTCTCGATGAGCGTCTTCAGCACCCGGGCGTCCATCTCGTCGAGCCCATACTCGTCCACGTCGAGCATGAGAAGCGCGTCCTGGGCGACCTGGACGTCGATGCGCCCATCGGCGCGCACCTCGGCGAAGTCACGCACGCGGCGGAGCAGTCTGTTCGCCACCCGCGGGGTGCCGCGGGCGCGACGCGCGATCTCTGAAGCTCCGTCCGCTGTCGCTCTCACACCGAGGATATCCGCGCTGCGCGTGACGATGGTCGTGAGCTCCTCGGGCGGATAGAAATTCAGCCGCTGCACGATGCCGAAGCGCGCCCGCATGGGCGCGGTGAGCAGCCCGAAGCGCGTCGTCGCGCCCACGAGCGTGAACGGCTCGATGCGCATCGTCATGGTGTCGGCCCTGGGGCCGTCCGAGAGGCGGATCTCGACCTGCCAATCCTCCATCGCCGGATACAGGAACTCCTCGATGATCGGGCGGAGCCTGTGGATCTCGTCGATGAAGAGGATGTCGCCCTTGCGCTGGTTCGTGAGGATCCCGACCAGGTCCGCCGGCCTCTCGAGCACCGGGCCCGAGGTGGTCTTGATGTTCACGCCCATCTCGCGCGCCATCAGCGACGCGAGCGTGGTCTTGCCGAGGCCGGGCGGGCCGTGAAAGAGCACGTGGTCGAGCGGCTCGCTCCGGCCCTTGGCGGCCTCGATCGCGATGGCGAGGGACTCGCGCACCTTCGGCTGCCCGATGAACTCGACCAGGCGTTGGGGCCGCAGGCTCGGCTCGACCTGTTCGTCGTCCGACAGGGCTTCGGGCGTCGTGACTTCGGTGCGCTCGCTCATGCGGCTGAATCTAAGGGGTATGGGGCGGTGCGTGCAGCACATCGCTCATGGCGAGCCGCCGTCACGACCCGCGGGCGCGAACCGACCGCCGCATGTATGGTATTACGCTCGATCCGCCATCCGCACCCTCCGTAGATTCCGAGGCTGAGACCATGCAGAGACGCCCGTTCTTGACCGCCGTCTTCGGGCTGGCCGCGCTCGCTACCGCGGTTCCGGCCGCCGCCCAGGAGCCGAACTTCGGCCGTGCCGTGGCGATCACGGACTCCGACCTGATCATCGGGCAGCCTGTCAACTGGTACGGTCCGGGCGTCGTCTACACGTATCGACTCGATGCTTCGGGCGCGTGGGACGAGCACGCGATGCTGACCGCGCCGGACTCCTCTCGCATGGATGATTTCGGCCGCGCGCTGGCCGTCGACGGCAACACGCTCGTGGTGGGGGCGCCGCGCAAGCGGGACGGGTCGGGCGTGGCGTACGCCTTCGAGCGCGCCTCGGCCGACGCGCCGTGGCGAGAGACGGCCGTCATCGAGCCGCCACGGGCCGACGACCATACCGAGTACGCGACGTCCCTGGTCCTCGAAGGCGACGATCTGCTGGTCGGATCGCCCGCGGCCGCCACGACCGGCATGGTCTACCACTTCCGGCGCTCGGGCGGCGCGTGGCGCCTGCGGGACGTGATCCAGCCCGGTGCCGACGCGGGCGAGGCGGGCTTCGGCCGCTCCATGAGCTGGCAGGGCGATCGGCTGCTGATTGGGGCGCCCGTCGCGGACTCGGCTCGGGGCCGGGTGTACGTGGTGGAGCGCGCGGCCGACGGCGGCTGGGGTGATCCCGACCGACTGGATCTGCCGGCCGTGGCGGCTCAGCCGGGCGCGCAGGCCGGATGGTCGGTGCTTCTGGAGGGGGACCGCGCGTACGTGGGCGCGCCGGGCGCGGCCAGGGTGGTCGCCCTGGAGCGTGCGGCGACGGGCACCTGGGCCGCCGCGAGCACGATGCAGCCGCCGGGGGATCCTCGCGGCACGCAGTTCGGCTACGACGTCGCGACCGCGGGAGACGAGGTCTGGGTGGGGGCGCCGGGGGTGGACGGGGCGAACGGCCGCGTGTACCGGTTCACACCCGACGCAGCGGGCGGCTGGGCCAGCGACGCGCCCCTGGCGCCCGATGAGACGGTCGGTGCTTCGTGGCCGATCGGGTTCGGATACGCGCTGGCGACGGCGGGCGACCGGGCCGTGGTGGGTATGCCCACGCGCGATTTCGGGGAGGGCCGCGCGATGACGTTGACGAGCGGCGGCGGGGATTGGACCACGGAACAGATCCTCGAAGGCCGCATCTACAGGCTCGGCGCGGGGCTCGAGCCGGGCGACCGCTGCGAGGAAGGTAGCATCGAGGAGTTCACGTGCTCCAACATGGAGCTCGTCGCGCACATGCCCATCGAGGATCTGGGCGGGGAGCGGGGCGTCTGGGTGAACGACGTGTGGGGCTGGACCGACTCGGAGACCGGTCGCGACTACGCCCTCGTGGCCCGGCGTGACGGAGCTTCGTTCGTCGACGTGACCGACCCGGCGGCGCCCCGGCTCATGGGGAATCTGCCCCGCACGCTCGGCTCGCGCCCGTCCGTGTGGCGGGACATCAAGGTCATCGGCGATCACGCGTTCATCGTGGCGGACGGCGCCGGCGCCCACGGGATGCAGGTCTTCGACCTGACCCGCCTGCGCGCGGTGGGAGCCGCACCGGTCGACTTCGAGCCGGACACCACGTACCACGAGATCCTCAGCGCGCACAACGTGGTCGCCGACGCCGAGTCGAAGTTCCTCTACATCGTGGGCGCCAACAGCGGCGGCCAGACGTGCGGCGGCGGGCTGCACATGGTGGACGCGAGCGATCCACTGCGGCCCCGATTCGCCGGGTGCTATCACGACCCGACGAGCCCGGGCGCCCGCGGCTATACGCACGATGCGCAGTGCCTGGTCTACCGGGGACCGGACGAGCGGTACCGCGGCAGACAAATCTGCATCGGCTCCAACGAGTCGGAGATCAACATCGCGGACGTGACGGACAAGTCGAACCCGGTCACCCTCGGGCGGATGAGCTATCCGAACGTGGCCTACTCGCACCAGGGATGGTTCGACGAAGAGCAGCGGTACTTCTACATGAACGACGAGATCGACGAGCTTTCAGGGCTGGTCGAGGGCACGCGCACCATCATCTGGGACCTGACCGAGCTCGACGACCCGATCGTGGCCAACGAGTACATCGGCCCGGTCATGGCGTCCGACCACAACCTCTACGTGGTCGGCGACCGGATGTACCAGTCGAACTATGGAAGCGGCCTCCGCGTGCTGGACATCTCGGACCGGACCAATCCGTACGAGATCGCCTTCTTCGACAGCGCTCCGTACAACGAGGACGGGCCGGGACACAGCGCCACCCAGAGCGGCGCGTGGAGCAACTACCCGTTCTTCCCGAGTGGCGTGGTTATCTTCACGAGCGTGCGCGAGGGGCTGTTCATCGTGCGGGTGTCGCCCGTCCCCGTCAGCTGATCGGGGGCGGGCGGGCTCCGTCGCACGCGATTTCGACCCGCACGCGCCTCCGGATCTCAAACCGAAGGCGCGGGTGCTGCGGAGTCGAGGTTCCCGGCCCCCGCGACTCAGCGGTTTCCGTCCGTTTCTCCGGAAGCTTCGCGGACGCGCCGCGCGACCGGTGCTTCACTCGATTCGCCAAGCATGCCGTGAATCATCGAGGCCCTTTCGCGAACGCTCCCTCCTTGGTTATCGTAGTTGAGAATCGATCTCAACCACAGAGGCCAGGAGGCTGCATGCCGGAGATCGGCATTCGCAGCGATACCGGTGACGTGAGCGCCGCTTGGCCGGGGCGCCGGCTCACCGATGTCGCGCTGCACGAGGAAGTCGAGCTGGTCGGCATCGAGATGCCGGCTGACGAGCTGGAGCCGCTCCTGGAGCGGGGCCTCCTCCCCGGATGCAGGCTCTGCCCGGTCCGCCGGTCCCCTTCAGGCGATCCCGTGGTGATGGTCGATGGGTCTCTCCTCGCCTTCCGCCGCGAGACGG
>Ga0326597_10001007_pt1 | contig 47029 bp, 40 predicted proteins | sample RVTome_12_FD_203789 | JGI IMG/M metagenome (GOLD analysis project Ga0326597, IMG submission 203789) | Soil microbial communities from uranium-contaminated site in the Upper Colorado River Basin, Wyoming, United States - RVT100D185 | ecosystem: Environmental > Terrestrial > Soil > Contaminated >...
CGGTTTAGGTTCACTTTACAGCCAGACTCACGATGAATCTCGGAAACAGCATTCAGCCTACGCAGTTCTTTTAGGATAGGATCTCTTGGGAGTACATTCCAAAGAATAATTTCTTTTTTTCGCGCCTCTAGTCGGAGTCGGTTAGTAATAGAGGAGACGAGCGCTTTGCCGGATCTGTTTGATATACTACCCGTAAAGTCAGCGGCATTGTAGCAGAGAGATCGCAGGGTAGCCCTATACTCCATTAGAGGCAGGATCATTGCGGCGGATTCTTGCTGCACCAGCCAGATGTGAGGCATTACACCTTCCGGGTAACTGTTCAGCCATGCTCGGGCCCAAGTCAATCGAAAGAACGGGTTAAGGTCACAGGCCAAGTCATTCAGATTTTCCCATTCACTGGTCGCTGGATTGTCTTGGGAAATATCGTTGTATATGAGTACGTCCATCTGACTTTGCGGTATGTACGGCGACGGTGCTATATAGGGCCATTCGCAAAAGCTGTTGGCTTCGTTGCAACGATTTGTCCGTCCACCGTTTGGTTGTCGAGCACTAATTTGCGGGTAGTGTAGCTAGAATCTATACGGTCGTCCAGCGTGCAGGTCGGAGGCCTGTGGACGGAGTGATTTCATTGGGCAGAGACACAGTGACGTGCCAAGAGCGGGATTGATTCGGTTCGCATGCAGCTAAGGCAAGGCCCGCGGTCATGGAGAGGTCTTGGTATTGATCGAAAGGCTTATCCCTCTAGTTCCGGTACGATCAAGCTGTAGTGGCGGTCGTGATGTGCCCGCAAGCATGGCGGAATGACATCGTGGCGGCCCCCCTTATACCAGGCCCCGGCGGGCCGGCAGTTGAACAGAATGGGATATTCTGTTCGCGGTGGAGCTGCGGGGCGGGCCTACCGGGTTTGTTCCGTAGGGTGAGGACCGTCGGCGTCCAGATAATGTCGAGCGTGAGACCGGTATCCCGGGCGCCTAATTTCGAAGAAATAACAATTAGTTAAGGCGTTCAGGGTGCTCGGTCGCGGTCTTGTTGCATGAGCCATCCGCAGCGCCGGCCAGCGGCTCGAAGTCGAGTTCGGTCCACATCTGTCTGGCGAACGATCATTCCTCGGCACCGACGGCCTCGGCGTAGATCGCCGTGGTCCGCAGGTTGGCGTGTCCGAGCCATTTCGAGACGATGTTGAGCGGCACGCCGCTCTGCAGGGTTCCCACCGCGAAGCCGTGCCGAAGACCCTTGGGAGTTGCCTGAACCCCGTCAATATGGGCTGCCCGCATGACACGCTTCACCACCTGCCAGCCAGCCGTGCGGCCCCAGGGCCACACACGGTCGGCCCGACGCGTCCGGCAGCTCTGCGCCGTTCGGACGCCATGTGTCGCGTCGAGTGCGGCCAGCAGGCCGCCGGGAAGCGGGACCGCTCGGAACACGCCGTCCCGCCGCTTCTTCAGGCTTTGGATCACGACGATGCCGTCGTCGAGGTCGATCTGCCCGAAAGTCAACGCCAGACCCTCGGAGAGCCGTATGCCCGCATAGGCCAGGACCGAGCAGAAGGTGCATTCGGCCGCGTCCGGCACGGCGTGAGCCGCGGCAAGGAAGTCCTGCCGCTCGGACAGCGTCAGATACTTGCGGTTCCCCCTGCAATCGTAAAGGAACGACACGTACTGACCTTCTCTGAACCCGCCTCGGCGCGCCGCCGTTGACAGAGAAGGATCGAATAGAACAGAATATCCCATAGTGTTCATTATTTATAGATAACTTGTACAAACCTTGAATAGTATAATGCTTTCCTTTGGATTATCTTTGGATTGACGGGAATTGACAATCGACCCCATGTATAGGCGAATCCGCGGGAGAAAATTGGCCTCATTGCAGAGGCCAAAAGGATTGAGTAGCTATTCGTGGGTTCGGCGGAACGGCATTGGCCACCGCCGAGCGACAACCGACTCAATATTCCTCGACCAGCATGATGGTGAGGACCCGGGTGGTCTTCGCCGGGTCGGTCGGGTCCTCGGAGCCGAATTCCATGGCCGCGTCGTAGTAGTCGATCTTCCAGAAGAACCTGCGGCCGGCGAGTTCGAAGTTGCCGAAGTCGTGCTCGCCAAGCGGATTGTTGTCCGGGTTGAAGTCGGTGTAGGTGACGACCCGGCGGATGGCCATCGCCTGCACGTCCTGCGGCAGCGCGGCGACACCGGCGGTGATGAGGGCCCGCCCGCCGACGAGGCTGGTGCGGAAGGCGTCGTTCAGGGCGCGAATGCGGTCGACATCGGCCATCAGATCAGCCCCGCCAGTATCTGGGCCGACTTCATGGAGTTGGTGTTGCACGCCTCGCACCAGCCCCGCGCCTGGTCCGGCTCCAGGTCGGCGGTGTAGTCGCAGTCGGCGTTCATGCAGATCGCCGGCGAGACGCTGTCGAGGGCCGTCGCCCGGATCAGCGCGTCGACGTCCGCATAGCCTTCGATCTCCGCCAGCTTGCGGAGCTTCTCTCGTTCCTTCCCTGTCATCGGATCGCTCCCCGGTTCCAGGCTTCCACCATTGGAAGGCTGGAAGGGAGCGCGATCCGGGCCGGGACGAGGTACGGTCTCGTGTCAGGTTACCATGACGGGGGATGCGCGGCGGGCGGTGCTGAGGATAGCCGGCGGGACGGGCTTCGGCGTCTTGACGGCCCCCGGTGGTGCTATGGCAACTCGGGTGAACCTGCGGCGGCAATGCGGAAATCGTCTCGGCCGGCGCGGCGCCATGGGGCGGTGAGCAGTTCGGTGTCGGATTGTGGTCCTTGTCGCGGCCAGCCCAACACCGGGACGGCGCGGAACAGAAACAGGCCGCTGCCTTGTCCCTGCGTGAGCTCGCCAAGTAGGTCCAGCATGCGTTGGACGCGGGCATCGCTCGGCGCCACCACCAGCACCGACAGATTCGGCAGGCCGAGGCGGTGCCGGTAGGCTTGGCTCTCGGCGATCTCCAGGTATGCGAGCGCTTTCTTGAGGAAGCTGGTCTGCGCCAGGTCGCCGCCGGCGATGCGGTTGCTACGCTCGGCCTCCAGGGCAAAGAAGCGGTAAAGCTGTTCCTGGCCCATTGTGTATTCGATGCCGAAGATCGCGTCCGGCGCCAGGTGGAAGCTTGCCCGCCGGCTCGGTCCCGATGCCCGGAAGCGATGCGTGAGCGTCACCGGCAGGGCCATCGGGTTGCGGGCGGCGCGGGCCGCCGCCGGCGCCCGTTCGAAGATCTCTCGCCAGGGCACGAAGCGGAGGCCGGGACGGGCGCGGGTGCGGAGCTCAATCTCGGCGAGCGTGTCGTAGACCATCAGCGCATGCGCGAACTGCCGTCCGGCGCCGAGGCCGGCGCGGCGGACGGCGGCGGGCTCGAGACCATCGAGCAGGCCCAGCTCAGCCAGCACCTCGTAGCCGCGACGGCCGAGTGCGTAGATCGCCGGCGCGTAGCGTGCGTCGAAGGCCTGCCATTGCTCCGGCGGCCGGTCGAGGTAGCGGCCCTCGTGATAGAGGTCGCCGAGACGCTTCTTGAAGCGGTTCTCGCTGCGCCCGCCGAGGAAGCGGAAAAGCGTCGTGCTGCGGAGATAGCGGTAGCGGGCCAGGAGCTTGAACAGCTCGATGTCGCGGGGCACGAGCTCGATCCGCTTTCCCGTCGGCTGGCGCCGATAGCGCCGGCGACGGGCAAGGCCGACCCGCGTGCCGCCGTCGGGAGCGGAGATGCCTGCTGCGGTCGCGTCCATGATCGTCCATCCGGTCGAGTGGACCTCCGAGTATGGGCACGGCCGGCGGCCGGACAAGATGCGCCATGTGTCGCGGCGCACCGCGTTGGGGGCGGGTGGCCCCCTATGATGACAGTTCAACTCTTCGCGAGCCGGGGCGGCGTCAGCGCCAGGGCAGCGGTCCGGGATCGTCGCTCGGCGGCGCTTCCGACGCCGTGGGTGCAGGGTCGGATTCGATATCCCCGGCCTCCGCCAAGTCCCCCAAATCCCCCGGCGGCGCGGCCGCGCGTTCGCCGAGCGACTGGTAGTGCACCGCGTAGCGCTCGCGCATGCGCCGGCGGACTTGGCGGCATTCGTCGCCGTCCATGCGGTCCATGCGTTCCAGGTGGCCGAAGGGGATGGAGACCGGGACGGCGTTGGCGGTGAGGCCGCGGATATGGGCGGCGAAGGTGCCCTTGGGCTGCGTCTGGATGAAATCGTGGGTGGTGTGGAGCGACTGCGCCAACAGGCGGGCGTCTTGCGGCGAATCCGTGCCGGCGAACTTGATCGAGGTGTTGGCGGAGATGGCGTCGAACAGGCCGGCGACGCCGGCCGTCTGCGAGACGTACTGGTGCGCCATCACGACGCCGATGTTCCGCTTGCGCACCTGGCTCAGAAGGCGCGGGAACTGCTCGTCGAAATAATCCTGGGCCTCGTCGATGTAGAGGAAGGTCGGCAGCGGCTCGGTCACGGTCGCGCGCTCCTCGGCGGCGCGGGCCAGCATGGCGATGAAGAAGCGGCCGAAGAGGCCGGCGCCGGTCGGCTGCAACAGGTTCTGCGCCGTGTTGATCAGCACCACTTTGGAGCTTTGCAGCTCGGTGAAGAGGTCGATCTTGTTCTTCGGGTGCGAGAACATGCGGTCGAAGGTCTGGTAGCGCAAGATGCTCCAGAGCCGGCTGCGGACCTGGGTCTTGGTGTCCTCGTAGCGGCCCTCCTTGTAGTCGGTCTCGAAGAAGGCGCGCGCGGTTCGGTCGAGCTTGTCGATGTGCGGCTTGAACTTGTCGTAGGCATCGCGATCCAAGAGTTCCGCGAAGGTATGGATCGTCGCCTCGGGGATGGAGAAGAGGAGCCGGACCAGGAACTCGAACAGGGTCTGCTGGCGGGCCGTCATCTCGGAGGCCAGGAGCGAGCGCAGGATGAAACTGTAAAGCTCGATGGTGCTGTTGAGGATGCGCTCACGGTCGGCCATCGAGTAACGGTTGAGCCGGTCGAGGCCCGCATCGAACAGGTTGGCCGCGAGCGGCCACTCGACGTCCTCGGGATCGATCCAGACCAGCTTGTCGGCGAGCGGCTCGCCCGGCGCGAACAGCTTCAGCCGCGAGATGTTGCGGATCATGTCGCCCTGGCTGTCGACGACGACGATGGAGGCGTCGCCGCGCTCGACGCGCTCCAGGTCCTGGGCGATCAGGTATTGCAGGGTCTGCGTCTTGCCGTGGCCGGAGCCGGCGACGATGTGGTGGTGCTCGAAGCGGATGCGGTCGGGGATGCTGAGCGGCAGCGTCGGCTCGAATAGCCGCAACAGCGGCGTGTTCTTGAGGTAAACGTCCGGCGCGTCGTCGCCCTTGTAGTCCTCGGGCAGGACCAGCTTGGGGTCGTCGCGATGCTGCGGCGTGAACGGCACGCCGGAGACCTCGTGCAGGTTGCGCTCGAACTGCTTGCGCAATTCATCGAAGACGCCGATGTCCTGAGCCTCCTGCGCGAAGAAGGCCAGGATCACCTCCTGTACGGCCCGGTTCCGCTCCCTGACCAGGTAGCGGAGCGGCACCTGGAACTTCAGGTCGCCGCCGTCGCCGAGCGACGGCAGGCGGTCGGCTAAGGCGAGACAGGCTTCGACTATGATGTCGCGGGCGGTATCGGCGATCGCCGGGTGGCGGACTTTCGAGGTGTAGTTGCTGAGGAAGTCTCGATAGCGCGCGCCCTCGACGCTGTTGCAGACCAAGGGCGGCGGGGGGAGCTGGCTGTCGAAACGCTCCAGGTCGTAGAGATCGAGCGCCGCTTGCAGCATGGCGTCGATGATCCCGTTTGGCAGGTCGCCGGGCAGGCGGCGCAGGATTTGCAGCTCCCATTCCTCCCGGTCCGGGATGCGCGGGGTCATGGCGAGCGCCTCGCGGTAGAGGGCCTGCGTATGTTCCCGCGCCTTGCGCTCCAGGGCCGAGGCCGAGTTGTGGCGCCATTTGTAGGCCAACCAGCCAGCGACACCGACACCAATCACCGGCAGGGCGAACAGGAACGAATAGAACAGCAGGACGACGGCGGCGAGCGCCAAGACCAGCAGGACGCCGCTCTGGATGTCCTGCTCAAGCGTGTCCTTGGCCATCGCCTAGGAGCCTGTCCAAGTAGTCATGATAGAGCGCGTTGAGTGGCGAGCAGAATGCAGCTCGGATTCATGCGGTGGCCTTGGCGAGCTTGAGGATGTTGTGGGCGGTGCAGATCATCGCCCATTCGGCCTTCACTTTTTCGAGGCCGCGCAACAGGAACTGCCGAAAGCCTCGTGCCTGTTTGATTTGTCCGAACACCGGCTCGACGACCTGCTTCCTGAGACGGTAGCGACTTCGCCGTCCGGCCCGCTTGAGCTTGCGTTGCATCGCCCGGGTGAGCGGGCCGTTGATCGTGCGCTTGGCTTCGGCCGCGCGCTTGGCGCGGGCAACGGCGACATAGCCAGCGATGCCACGCTCCTCGAGCGCCGCGAGGTTTGCTTCCGAGCCGTAGCCGGCGTCGGCCGAAGCCTCCTCGGGGCGGCGCCCCAAGTTGGTCGCGACGGCGTCGAGGAGGGCGATGAGCTGGTCCTGGTCGCTCTGGCTTGGCGTCAGCTCCTGCGCGACGATGATCTGGGCGTGGCTGTCAACGGCAGCTTGCGCGTTGTAGCCCTGGATGAAGCCGTCCTTGGTCTTCAGGATGCGGCTCTCGGGGTCGGTGAAGTTGCGCTGCGCCTTGCCGTCTGGATCGCCGCTCGGCGGTTTGGCTTTCTTGCCCGGCTTCTTGCGGCCTGCGGCCGTGCGCTTGCTCTCGGCTTCGGCCGCCGCCTCGGCCTTCGCTTCGGCCGCCGCCTTGGCCTCGGCCTCCAGTGCCGCCTTGGCCTCGCGGAGCTTGGCCAGCCGCTTCTGCTTGTCGCTCACCCAATCGGGCAGCTCGTCGCCGCGCTTGTCTTTGCCGAAGGCGCGATCTTCCTCGAGGTCCGCCGCCTCGGCCGCTTCCAGCCAGCGCGCCACCTCCGCTTCCAGCTCCTTCTCCCGCTCGCTCATCCGCGCGTAGCTCATCGCCTTGTGCTTGGAGGCATTGGCCTTGATCTTGGTGCCGTCGAGCGCCACATGCCCGAGCTTGACCAGGCCGGCCCTCTCGGCCAGCCGCAACACCTGTACGAACAGCTCCGACAGCGCCGTCAGATGCCGCCGGCGGAACTCCGAGATCGTGCGGAAGTCCGGTGCATCCAGCGCCACGGTCATGATGAAATCGGTGCGCTCCGCACAGGCCCTGGCAATCCGGCGCGACGAGTAGAGGCCCACCGCGTAAGAATAGAGCAGCAGGGCCACCATCATCGCCGGATCATAGGGCGGCTGGCCCTTCTCGCCCCGGTAGGCGGCGTAGATCGCCTTCAGCTCCAGGCTCTCCCGTACCAAGCTTACCACAAAGCGCGAAAGGTGGCCCTCCGGCACGAAATCTTGCACCGACGGCGGAAACAAAAGCAGTTCATCAAGGCGCCAAGCGCGAAAGGTCTTGCTCATAAACCATAAAGAATCACGGTTCGAGTCTGCCGTCGAGAAAAACTCGATTACTCAGACAGGCTCCTAGAACGGCAGTTTCATGCCAGGCGGCAGCTGCAGGCCGCCGGTCAGCTTGCTCATTTCCTCGGCCGCGTGCGCTTCGACCCGGGCCTTGGCATCGTTGTGGGCGGCGATCACCAGGTCGGTCAGCAGCTCCGGCTCGTTAGGCGTGATCAGGCTCGGGTCGACCTTCAGCGCCCGCATCTCGCCCTTGCCGTTGAGCGTGACGCTGACCATGCCGCCGCCAGCCTGGCCGGTGATCTCGATGCGTTCGAGGCGGGTCTGCATTTCCTGCATCTTGCTCTGCAGGGCCTGCGCCTGTTGCATCATCTGCGCCAGGTTCTTCATGCCTCTTCGCGTCCCTCGTTGCTGTCGGCGGCGCCGAACTCGCGCACCGCCCTGATCTCGGCGCCGGGAAAGGTCTCCATCACCGCGCGGACCACGGGGTGGGCCGCGGCCTCCGCCACCACCGCCTCGCGGGCGGCGCGCTCGCGCTCGGCCAGGCTCGGCGCCGCCGCCTCGCTGTCGCTGACCTCGACGCGCCAAGATGCTCCGGTCAGCGCCTCGATCTGTTGCTTCAGGTTCCGTGTCAAGTCGGCCGGCGGGCTGCCGGCGGGGCGGAACTCCAGAAGACCGGGTGCGAAGCGCACCACCTGGACGTTCTGGCGCAGCAGGCTCGAAAGCATGATTTCCTTGCGCTCGGCGGCGAGCGCCACCAGCCCCTCGAAGCTTTCGATCGGCGGCGCCTGACGGGCCGGCGCTGCCGCCTCGGCGCGCGGCCCGTCGGCATCCCGGCGCGGCGGCGGTCGGCCGGCGGGGGCCGGGGCGTCCGGGGCCGCCTGGCCTTCGAGCTGGCGAATGACGTCGGCCGGCGGCGGCAGATCGGCGCTGTAGGCGAGCCGGATCAGAACCATCTCGGCGGCGTTCAGGGGTGCCGGCGCCGCCCGGACCTCGGCCAGTCCCTTCAGCAGCATCTGCCAGCAGCGCCCGAGCACCGGCATCGTCAGCCGTTCGGCCAGATCGACGCCGCGCCGGCGCTCGACTTCCGGCACGGCGTTGTTGTCCGCCGCTTCCGGCACCACCTTGATCCGCGTCAGCCAGTGCGTCAGCTCGAGCAGGTCCTGCAGCACCACTTCGGGATCGACGCCCAGGTCGTACTGCTGGCGCAGCTGTCCCAGGGCCTCGGCCATCTCGCCGCGCAGCACCGCTTCGATCAGGTCGAAGATGCGGTCCCGGTCGGCCAGGCCCAGCATCTCCGCGACCGCCGCCGCGCTGACCTTGCCGCCGGCGTGCGCGATCGACTGGTCCAAGAGCGACAGCGCATCGCGCACCGAGCCTTCCGCCGCCCTGACGATCAGCGTCAGCGCCTCCGCCTCGATCTCGGCGCCCTCCCGCTCGGCGATGGCGCCGACATGGCGCGACAGGGTCTCGAAATCGACCCGGCGCAAGTCGAAGCGCTGGCAGCGCGACAGCACCGTCACCGGAATCTTGCGGATCTCGGTGGTGGCGAAGATGAACTTCACCTGTTCCGGCGGCTCCTCCAGCGTCTTCAGAAGCGCGTTAAAGGCGTTGCGCGAGAGCATGTGCACTTCGTCGATGATGTAGACCTTGAAGCGGGCGCTGACCGGCAGGTAGCGCACGCCGTCCAGGAGCTCGCGGATATCATCGACGCCGGTGCGGCTGGCGGCGTCCATCTCCATGACGTCGACGTGGCGGCTGTCGGCGATGGCGACGCAGGGATCACAGACGCCGCAGGGACTTACCGTCGGGCCGCCCTGGCCGTCGGCGCCGACGCAGTTGAGGGCCCGCGCGATGATGCGCGCGGTCGTGGTCTTGCCGACGCCGCGCACGCCGGTCAGCACGAAGGCGTGGGCGATGCGGTTCTCGCGGATCGCGTTGGTCAGCGTCCGCACCATGGCGTCCTGGCCGATCAGTTCCTCGAAACGCTGCGGTCGGTATTTCCGCGCCAGCACCTGGTAGGGAACGGATCGCTTGGCCGCCCCGGTCTGGGCTTCGTTGGTCGGAAGATCGTCCATGTCCCGCCGGGTCGCTTCATGCCGGCGCCGCTCGCCGGCGCATCGAGTGGAGGACCGGACAAGCGACCCGAACCTGGCTCGTTACGGCTGCTTCCTTCCGGACCTGACCGGGTTGGCGAGTGATCCGTCCGCCGCCAGCCCTCCACCGGCCACTATATCAACCTTTGGGCGGGGCGGCGCAAGGGCGGCAGCGGGCGCCGCGCCGGAGCCGGCGTTGTCGCCCCGGCGGCGCTGTGGCAGGCTCGCCCGGTCATGAATCACGTGCATACCTTTGCCGGCGGCTGGCTCGACCGGGCCGGCGAGCGGCGGGCCGACCGGGCCTGGGTCGAAGCCCAGCGCGACAGCGCCCAGGCGCGCTTCCTGCCGCTCTCGGAGCTGCGCGCCCTGATGCAGGTCGCGCCCGAATTCACCATCGCCTGGCGCGGCCGCCGCGAGGTCGACCGCTTCATCCGCGCCGGGGCCATGGTGGTCCTGCTCGGCATCGACGACGAGGTGCCGCACTTCGCCATCGACGTCGGCGGCGCCGACGGCGATGCGCCGTTCCTCGAGCACGGCAAGTACATCGACGTGCGCAGCTGTGCCAACCAGGGCTCGGCCCGCGACGCCGCGGTGCTCTCGCAGTCGCGCTCGCTGATCGACTGGCACGCCCGGCACGGCTTCTGCGCCGTCTGCGGCAGCCCGTCCGAACCGCGCGACGCCGGCTACATGCGCCAGTGCACGGCGGAGGCCTGCAAGGCCCAGCATTTCCCGCGCACCGATCCGGTGACCATCATGCTGGTCTTCGACGGCGCCGACAACGTGCTGCTCGGCCGCTCGCACCGTTTCGTCGTCAACACCTACTCGGCCCTGGCCGGCTTCGTCGAGCCGGGCGAGAACATCGAGGAGGCGGTGCGCCGCGAAGTCTTCGAGGAGGTCGGCCTGCGGATCGGCCGGGTGCGCTATCATTCCTCGCAACCCTGGCCTTTTCCCTCTTCGCTGATGATCGGCTGCTACGCCGACGCCGAGACCACGGAGATCCGCATCGACCCGGCGGAGCTCGACGACGCACGCTGGTTCGGCCGCGCCGAGATCGCGCAGATGGTCGAAGCCTGGGGGGACGACAGCAGGCTCAGGATGCCGCCGCCGCTGTCGATCGCGCACCAGCTGGCCCGCGGCTGGCTGCGCGGCGATCTCAGCGAGGGCTAGAGCGGGGCTAGTTGCCGCGGAAGGGATGCTTGGGATAGGTGCCCAGCACCTTGAACATGGTGCAGAAGAACTTCAGCTCCTCGAAGGCGTGGGTGACGCCGACGTCGTCGGGGTGGCCCTCGATGTCGGCGTGGAACTGCGCCTGCTCGAAGCTGCCCTCGAGCATGTAGCTCTCGAGCTTGGTGATGTTGATGCCGTTGGTGGCGAAGCCGCCCAGCGCCTTGTAGAGGGCGGCCGGGACGCTGCGCACGCCGAACAGGAAGGTGGTCATCACCGGCCCGTCCTTCGGGTGCGGCACGATGCGCTCGCGCGCCATGATGATGAAGCGGGTGATGTTGTTGTCGTGGTCCTCGACGTTGCGGCGCAGGAACTCCAGCTTGTAGGTCTCGGCGGCCAGGGGCGAGCCGATCGCGGCGATCGCCGGATCGCCGCGCTCGGCGACCATGCGGCAGGCGCCGGCGGTGTCGGCGTGCACCACCGCCTTGGCGCCGAGCTCGCGGAACAGCTTGCGGCACTGCGAGAGCGCATGGACGTGGCTGTGCACCTCCCGCAAGCCCTTCGGCGTTGCCCCGGCGACGCCCAGGAGTTGCAGGTTCACGCGCTGGAAGTGCTCGCCGATGATGAACAGGTCCGAGCCCGGCAGCAGGTGGTGGATGTCGGCGACACGGCCCGCCACGGAATTCTCGATCGGGATCATGGCGCGCGAAGCCTGCCCCTCGGTGACCGCGGCGAAGGCGGCCTCGAAGGTCTCGCTCGGCAGCGGCTCGTACTCGGGCAGCGCCTCGCGGCAGGCCAGATGCGAGAAGGCGCCGTAATCGCCCTGGAAGGCGACCGTCTTTTTCGGGTCGTGGGTCGGCGCAGCCATCGAGAAAAGGCCCGCTTGTCAGTGAGTTAGGGCGCCGCCAGCATGGCGCGGGCGCGTTCAAGGTCGGCCGGAGTATCGACACCGAAGGGAACCCTGTCAACGAGCCTGACGCCGATCGTCATGCCGTTCTCCAAGGCCCGCAGCTGCTCCAGCTTCTCGCGCCGCTCGAGCGGCGTCGGCGCCAGGGCGACGAAGCGCTCCAGCGCCGGCCGCCGGAAGGCGTAGATGCCGATGTGGTGGTAGTGCGGGCCAGGGCCGGCGGGGGCCACGGCGCGGGTGAAATAGAGGGCCCGGCCCTCGCGCGCGCCCACAGGCAGCGAGATCACCGCCTTGACCACGCTTTCCGACCGCCGCTCGTCCTCATCGCGGATTTCCGCCGCCAGGGTGGCGATGTCGAGCCCCGGATCGGCCAGCGGCGCCATCACCTCCACGAGGTATCCGGGGGCGATGGTCGGCAGATCGCCCTGCAGGTTGATGACCACGTCGTGGCGGCGCTGCGGGTCGCGGGCCGTCAGCGCCTCGCAGACCCGATCCGAGCCGCTGTCATGGTCGGGCCGGGTGAGCACGGCCTCGCCGCCGGCCCGCCGCACCGCCTCGGCGATCTCGGCCTCGGCCGCCGCCACCAGCACCGGGCCGACCGCGGCCTCGACGGCGCGGCGCCAGACCTGCACGATCATGGCCTCGCCGGCGATCTCGGCCAGCGGCTTTCCCGGCAGGCGGGTCGAGGCCATGCGGGCGGGAATGACGACGATGGGGTGCTTCGGCGCGTCCATGAGCGGCCCGCTGCTGCGCTGACTGCGACGCCATGCCACATCATCACGGCGCGGCCGCGCTGCTAGTTTCCGTTCCCGCGCCAAACCCATGCCCGTACGGTCGAATTGGCCGGGGATCCCGCCTTATACGGGTTGCGGCGCGCCGGGGGAAGCGGCTAATCTCGCGCGCGAATTCCAAGGGGCCTCGACAGCATGGACACCTACGAGCTGAACAAATACGCGGGCGCGTTCCTGGGTGCGTTGCTGGTGATTTTCGTGATCAACTTCATCGGTGACGCCCTGGTCCACCCGACCAAGCCGGAACAGACCGCGATCGCCATCGCCCTGCCCGAGGCTTCGGAATCGGCGGGCCCAGCGACCACCGCGGATCAGCCCGGTAAGCCGTTCGCCGCCTTGCTGGCCTCAGCCGATGTCGCCAACGGCGAGAAACAGGCCAAGAAGTGCGCCGCCTGTCACACCTTCGACAAGGGCGGCGCCAACAAGATCGGTCCCAACCTCTACGGTGTCGTCGGCCGGGCCAAGGCCGGCGTCGAGGGCTTCGGCTATTCCTCGGCGATGCAGGACAAGGGCGGCGAGTGGAGCTACGAGGATCTCGATCACTTCCTGAGCAAGCCGAAGGAGTTCGTGCCGGGGACCAAGATGGCCTTCCCGGGGATCAAGAAGGCCGAGGACCGGGCCGACGTGATTCTTTATCTCCGCCAGCAGAACGATTCGCCGCCGCCGCTGCCCACGCCCTGACGCGACGCCGATGGCAGCTGCCTGCCCACAGGCCTACGTCGCCCTGGCCCAGCAACTGGCCGAGGCCGCCGGCGCCGTGATCCGCACCTATTTCCGCCGGCCCTTCGACGTCGAGCATAAGGACGACGCCAGCCTCGTCACCATCGCCGACCGCGAGGCCGAGGCGGCGATGCGCCGGATCATCGCGCGCGAGGCGCCCGAGCACGGCGTCGTCGGCGAGGAGCACGGGGCCGAGCGGGCCGAGGCCGAATGGGTCTGGCAGCTCGATCCGATCGACGGCACCAACTCGTTCGTCACCGGCTCGCCGCTCTTCGGCACCCTGATCGCCCTGGTGCATCGCGGCGAAGCGGTGCTGGGACTGATGGAGCAGCCGATCCTGGGCGAGCGCTGGCTGGCCTACGGGGCCGAGACGACGACCCTGAACGGCCGGCCCTGCTGGACGCGAGCCTGTCCCGAGCTGGCCCGGGCGGTGCACCTCACCAGCGGCCCGGAATATTTCACCGGCGGCCGCGAGGCGGCGCTGCGGCGCCTGGTGGCGGCGACCAAGCTGACGCGCTACAGCGCCGACTGCTACGCCGTCGGCCTGCTGGTCGGCGGCCATGTCGACGTCGTCGTCGAGACCGGCCTGCAGGCGCACGACTACGCCGCCCTGGTGCCGATCGTCGAGAACGCGGGCGGCGTCTGCAGCAACTGGCGCGGCCAGCGGCACGACATGGCCTCGGACGACGATTTCGTCGCCACCGGCGACCCGTCCTTGCATGAGAAAGTGCTGGAGATCCTGCGCGGCTGATCCGGCCGCCGCCTAACCGCGGCCACATTTCATGCTATGGTCGGGCCGATTTCGAGGCAGGCAACGTAGACATGATGCGTATTCTCGCCAGCGGCGTCGCCGCGCTGCTCCTGGCCGCTGCGGTCCAGGCCCAGGAAACGACGACGAGCCACGGCCTCTCGCTGTTCGGCGAGCTGAAGTACCCGCCCGACTTCCAGCACCTGGAGTACGTCAATCCCGAGGCGCCGAAGGGCGGCCATGTCCGAAGCGAGGCGAGCGGCACCTTCGACTCTCTGAACGGCTTCATCATCAAGGGCTCGCCGGCGGCCGGCCTCGGCCTGATCTACGACTCGCTGATGGAGAACGTGCAGGACGAGCCGTCGAGCGAGTACGGCCTGCTGGCGGAAAGCGTCGAGGTGCCGGCGGACCTGTCCTGGGTCGCCTTCACGCTGCGCGAAGAGGCGCGCTGGCACGACGGTCAGCCGGTGACGCCGGCGGACGTCATCTTCAGCTTCGAGACGCTGAAGGAGAAGGGGGCGCCCTTCTTCCGCTATTACTACGCCAACGTCGACAAGGTGGAGCGGACCGGACCCCGGACGGTCAAGTTCAGCTTCAGCGGCCCGCCCAACCGCGAGCTGCCGCAGATCGTCGGCCAGCTGCAGGTCCTGCCCAAGCATTATTGGCAGGGGCGCGAGTTCGACGCCACGACCCTGGAGCCGCCGCTCGGCAGCGGACCTTACCGGATCAAGGACCTGAATGCCGGCCGCTGGATCGCCTACGAGCGGGTCGAGGACTATTGGGGCCGCGACTTGCCGGTCCAGAAGGGACGCTACAACTTCGATACACTGCGCTACGAGTACTTCCGCGACAGCACCATCGCGCTCGAGGCCTTCAAGGCACATGGCTTCGATTTCCGGCAGGAGAGCAATTCCAAGCTGTGGGCCACCGCCTACGATTTTCCGGCGGTCAGGGACGGCCGCGTCGTCAAGGAGCAGATCGGGCACGAGATTCCGACCGGCATGCAGGGCTTCGCCTTCAACCTGCGCCGGCCGCAGTTCCAGGACCGCAAGGTGCGCGAGGCGCTGACCTACGGCTTCGACTTTGAATGGTCGAACAAGAACCTGTTTTATGGCCAGTACACCCGCACCGAGAGCTACTTCTCCAATTCCGAGCTGGCGGCTGAAGGCCTGCCGGGCCCCGCCGAGCTGGCGCTGCTGGAGCCGCTCCGGAGCCAGATCCCCGACGAGGTCTTCACCAGCGAGTACCGGGCGCCGGCAACCGACGGCAGCGGCAACAACCGCGGCAACCTGCGAACCGCCACGAAGCTGCTGAACGAGGCCGGCTGGGAGGTCAGGGACGGCGTGCTGACCCGTCTCTCGGACGGGCTGAAGATGCGCCTCGAAATCCTGCTGGTGCAGCCGGCCTTCGAGCGCATCGTCGCCCCCTGGGCCGAAAGCCTGAGGCGGCTGGGCGTCGAGGTCTCGATCCGCCTCGTCGATTCATCCCAGTACATTCGGCGCACGGATACCTTCGACTTCGACGTCACTGTCGCCAGCTGGGGCCAGTCGCTCTCGCCCGGCAACGAGCAGCGGGACTTCTGGGGCTCCGAGGCGGCCGCGCGCGAGGGCAGCCGCAACCTCATCGGTATCAAGGACCCGGCGATCGACCGCCTGATCGATCACGTCATCTTCGCCACAAGCCGCGACGAGCTGGTCGCCGCCAGCCGCGCCCTCGACCGAGTCCTGCTCTGGGGCCACTACGTGGTCCCGAACTGGCACATCCGCTCGTTCCGGGTCGCCTACTGGAACCGTTTTTCCAAGCCGGCGGTGCGGCCGAAGTACGGCTTAGGCTTCACTGACACCTGGTGGATTGACCCGGAGAAGGACGCGGCGCTGAAGGCCCGCGAGGCCCGAAGTCAGTGAGCATTGGCGCCGTCGTCGGGGCGCTGCTCGCGGCGCTGGTCGCGTTCGCCGCCGCGGCGGAGGAGCGGCACGGTTTCGCCGTCCTCGGCAACCTGAAATACGGACCCGGCTTCACGCATTTCGACTACGTCAACCCGAAGGCCGCGAAGGGCGGTCAGGTGGTTCTGTCATTCGAGGGCAGCTTCGATTCGGTGACGCCTTTTCTCTTGAAGGGGGTAGCGGCCGCGGGCAGCAATCCGTTCATCCCCGGCGGTTCGCTGATCACCTATGAATCGCTGATGGAGAAGTCGGACGACGAGCCGGATTCCTACTATGGCCTGATCGCCAAGTCGGTCGAGCTGGCCGACGACGGGCAGTCGATCAGCTTCACGCTGCGCCCCGAGGCGCGCTTCCACGACGGCAGCCGGATCGGCGCCGAGGACGTCGTCTTCTCCTTCGAGATCCTGCAGTCGCCCGCCGCCAACCCGCTCTATCGCGTGCTGTTCCGCGATGTCGTGGCGGCCCAGGCTCTGGGCCCCGACAAGGTCCGCTTCGTCTTTCGCGACGGCACCGTCACCCGCGATCTGCCGACCTACGTCGCCACCATGCCGATCCTCTCGAAGACCTATTACCAGCAGCACGACTTCGCGAAGTCGACGCTGGAGCCGCCGCTGGCGAGCGGGCCGTACAGAATCGCCGCGGTGGATTCCGGACGCTCGATCACCTACGAGCGGGTCACGGACCACTGGGGCAAGGACCTGCCGGTCTATCGCGGGCGCTACAACTTCGAGCGGGTGCAGTGGAACTACTACCGCGAGCGTACGATCGCGCTGGAATCGCTGTTCGCCGGCCAGACCGACTTCCGCGAAGAGTTCACTTCGCGCGACTGGGCCACGCGCTATGACGTGCCGGCGGTGCGCCAGGGCCTGATCAAGCGCGAGGAACCGCCGGACGCGACGCCCTCAGGCACGCAGGCCTTCTTCCTGAACAGCCGGCGCGACAAGTTCCAGGACCGCCGCGTGCGCGAAGCCCTGCTGCTCGCCTTCGATTTCGAGTGGACCAACAAGACCATCTTCTACGGCGCCTATCAGCGCACCACGAGCATCTTCGAGAACTCCGAACTCGCCGCCAAGGATGCGCCGAGCGCGGCAGAGCTGGCGCTGCTCGAGCCCTACCGCGCGACCCTGCCGCCGGAGGCGCTGAGCCAGCCCTACCGGCCGCCGGCGGACGACAGCGACATGCGGGCCCGCCTGCGCCAGGCGCGCAAGCTGCTCGAAGAGGCCGGCTGGCGGATCGAGGACAACCGCCTGATCAACGCCAAGGGCCAGCCCTTCACCATCGAGTTCCTGTCCTTCCTGCAGGGCTTCGAGCGCATCGTCCTGCCCTACACCGAGAATTTGAAGCGGCTCGGCATCGATGCCAGCTTCCGCCTTGTGGAATCGGCGCAGTATCAGAACCGTATCCAGAGCTTCGACTACGACGTCATCACCAACCGCTTCGGCGGCACGCTGACCCCCGGCGTCGAGCTGCGCAACATCTGGGGCTCGGCGGCGGCCGACGTCGAGGGCAGCCGGAATTACGCCGGGGTCAAGGAACCGGCGGTCGACGCCCTGATTGAGCAGGTGATCGCGGCCAAGACGCGGGCCGAACTGATCACGGCGACGCGGGCCCTCGACCGCATCGTCATGTGGCGTCACTATCTGGTCCCGCAATGGTTCAACGACACGCACCGGATCGCCTATTGGGACGTCTTCGGCCGTCCCGCCACGAAGCCGAAATACGCCCTCGGCTTCTTCGATACCTGGTGGATCGACCCGGAGCGCAAGGCGCAGACCCTGGGCCGGCGATGACACCCGCCGTCCCTGCATCCGCGATCGGCTAGGCCGCCATGCTCGCCTACATCGTCCGCCGCCTGCTGCTGATGATCCCGACGCTCTTCGGCATCATGCTGATCAACTTCCTGGTCCTGCAGTTCATGCCGGGCGGCCCGGTCGAGCAGGTGATCGCGCAGCTGACCGGTACCGCGGTCGATCCGACGGCGCGCGTCGGCGGCGGGACCGGCGCCGAGGTCGGTGCCCGGCAAGCCGACGCCGGCCAGCGCGGCGCCTCGGAGGTGACCGGCAAGTACCGCGGCGCGCAGGGCCTGGACCCGCAGCTGATCAAGGACCTGGAGCGCCAGTTCGGCCTCGACAGGCCGGCGTACGAGCGCTTCTTCAAGATGATCGGCAACTACCTGCGGTTCGACTTCGGCGAGAGCTTCTTCCGCGATCGCGCGGTTTTCGATCTGGTGATCGAGAAGCTGCCGGTGTCGATCAGTCTGGGACTGTGGACGACGCTGCTGGCCTACCTGGTCTCGATCCCGCTCGGCATCGCCAAGGCGGTGCGCGACGGCAGCCGCTTCGACGTCTGGTCCTCGACCGTGATCGTCGTCGGCTATGCCATCCCAAACTTCCTGCTGGCGGTGCTGCTGATCGTGCTGTTCGCCGGCGGCAGCTACTGGAACCTCTTTCCGCTGCGCGGCCTGACCTCGGACAACTGGGACCAGCTGCCGCTCTTCGAGCAGGGGCTCGACTACTTCTGGCACATCGCGCTGCCGGTGTTCTCGATGGCGGTCAGCGGCTTCGCCACCTTGAGCATGCTGACCAAGAACTCGTTCCTCGACGAGATCAACAAGCAGTACGTCGTCACCGCGCGGGCCAAGGGGCTGTCGGAACGCCGGGTGCTCTACGGCCACGTCTTCCGCAACGCCATGCTGATCGTCATCGCCGGCTTCCCCGGCGCCTTCATCGGCATCCTGTTCACCGGCTCGCTGCTGATCGAGACCATCTTCTCGCTCGACGGCCTGGGTCTGCTCGGCTTCGAGGCCGCGCTCAACCGTGACTATCCGATCGTTCTCGGCACGCTTTACGTCTTCACCCTGATCGGGCTGTTGATGAACCTGATCGGCGATCTGACCTACGTCGCCGTCGATCCGCGCATCGACTTCGAGAGCCGCGAGGTCTGAGCCGTGGCCCGGCGCGAGACCCTTCTCGGCATGCGGATCACGCCGCTGACGCGTCGGCGCTGGCAGAACTTCCGCGCCCACAGGCGCGGCTACTGGTCGCTGTTCATCTTCCTCGCCCTGTTCGTGCTCAGCCTGTTCGCCGAGTTCATCGCCAACGACCGGCCGCTGCTGGTGCGCTACGACGGCGGCCTCTATTTTCCCGCCGTCATCACCTACCCCGAGACCACCTTCGGCGGCGATTTCGAGACCGAGGCCGAATACCGCGACCCCTACATCATCGACCTGATCGAGGCCAAGGGATGGATCCTTTGGCCGCCGGTGCCCTATCACTACCGCACCCACGTCAAGGAGCTGCCCTCGCCGGCGCCCTCGCCGCCGAGCTTGGACAACTGGCTGGGCACCGACGACCAGGCCCGCGACGTCGTCGCCCGGCTGATCTATGGCTTTCGCATCTCGGTCCTATTCGGCCTGATCCTGACGTTGATCAGCACCGTCGTCGGCGTCATCGCCGGCGCCGTGCAGGGCTATTTCGGCGGCTGGACGGATCTGTTGTTCCAGCGCTTCATCGAGATCTGGTCGGGCCTGCCGGGGCTCTACATCCTGATCATCCTGTCGAGCCTGATACAGCCCAACTTCTGGTGGCTGCTGGGCATCATGCTGTTGTTCAGCTGGATGGCGCTGGTCGGCGTGGTGCGCGCCGAATTCCTGCGCGCGCGCAACTTCGACTATGTGCGGGCGGCCCGCGCGCTCGGCGTCGGCAACGTCAAGATCATGTTCAAGCACGTGCTGCCGAACGCCATGGTGGCCTCGCTGACCTTCATGCCCTTCATCCTGTCGAGCTCGGTGACGACCTTGACCGCGCTCGACTTCCTCGGCTTCGGACTGCCGCCGGGCTCACCCTCGCTCGGCGAGATGCTGCAGCAGGGCAAGGCCAACCTGCAGGCGCCCTGGCTCGGCATCACCGCCTTCGCGGTGATCTCGGTGATGCTGACCCTGCTGATCTTCGTCTTCGAGGGCGTGCGCGACGCCTTCGATCCCCGCAAGAGCGTCACCGCCCGGGCGCCGGCGCCTGAGCGGACGCAGAAGCGAAACCGCGAGAAGGCGGCGGAGGCCGGCCAATGAGCGAGCCGTTGCTGCAGGTCCGCGAGCTGTCCGTCGCCTTCCGGACCGAGGGCGGCGAGCTGCTGGCGGTCGACGGCGCCTCCTTCGATATCGCCGCCGGCGAAACCGTGGCGCTGGTCGGCGAGAGCGGCTCTGGCAAGTCGGTGACCGCGCTCTCGATCCTACAGCTCCTGCCCTACGGCGCCGCCCGCCATCCCTCGGGCTCGATCCGCTTCCGCGGCGTGGAACTGGTCGGCGCCGGCCGCGAGCTGCTGGCGCGCGTGCGCGGCAACGAGATCTCTTACATCCCGCAGGAGCCGATGACTTCGCTGAACCCGCTGCACACGGTGGAGAAGCAGATCAACGAGGTGCTGCTGGTGCACAAGCAGATGTCGCAGCGCCAGGCCCGGGCCCGGACCCTGGAGCTGCTGGAGCGGGTGCGCATCGCCGAGCCGCAGAAGCGGCTCGATTCCTACCCGCACCAGCTCTCCGGCGGGCAGCGCCAGCGGGTGATGATCGCGATGGCGCTAGCCAACGAGCCCGAGCTGCTGATCGCCGACGAGCCGACGACGGCGCTCGACGTCACCATCCAGGCGCAGATCCTGGCGCTGCTGGCCGAGCTGCAGGCCGAGTTCGGCATGGCCATGCTGCTGATCAGCCACGATCTTGGCATCGTCCGCAAGGTCGCCGGGCGCGTCGCTGTGATGACCGAGGGTCGGATCGTCGAGCAGGGCAGCACCAGCGAGCTGTTCGCCGCGCCCCGGCATCCCTACACCCGTCACCTGCTGGCGGCCGAGCCCAAGGGCCGGCCCGAGCCGCCCGCCGCGGACGCCCGGCCACTGATCGCCGCCGAGCACTTGAAGGTCTATTTCCCGATCAAGGCCGGCGTCTTCCGCCGCACCATCGATCACGTGCGCGCGGTCGACGACATCAGCCTGGTCGCGCGTGAGGGCGAGACCATCGGCATCGTCGGCGAAAGCGGGTCGGGCAAGACCACCCTCGGCCTGGCGCTCTTGCGCCTGATCCGCAGCCAGGGCGGCATCCGCTTCGACGGCCACGACCTCGCCGCCATGAAGACGCGCGAGATCCGCCCGCTCAGAAGCCAGATGCAGGTGGTCTTCCAGGATCCCTTCGGCTCCCTGAGCCCGCGGCTCTCGATCGCGCAGATCGTTGAGGAGGGCATGCTGGTGCACGGCTACGGCGGCGATTACGCGGCCCGCCGGCAGCTGATCGCTGAGGCCCTGCGCGAGGTCGACCTCGAGCCCGACAGCATGGACCGCTATCCGCACGAATTCTCCGGCGGCCAGCGCCAGCGCATCGCCATCGCCCGGGCCATGGTGCTGAAGCCCAAGTTCGTGGTCCTCGACGAGCCGACCAGCGCCCTCGACATGTCGGTGCAGGCGCAGATCATCGAGCTGTTGCGGCAGCTGCAGCGCCGGCACAAGCTGACCTATCTGTTCATCAGTCACGATCTCAAGGTGGTCCGCGCGCTGGCCAACGCGGTCATCGTCATGCGCGATGGCAAGGTCGTCGAGCAGGGCCCGGCCGAGATGATCTTCGAGCAGCCGCAGAGCGACTACACCAAGGCGCTGATGGCGGCGGCCTTCGAGCTCGAGGCGACCGAGGGCGGCGCCGTCCGCACGTGAGCGCTGAGGCGCTCAGAGGATCAGCGTCGTCGTCGCTCGAGAATGCCATCGAGGCTCCACGGCCCCGGTCCGCTGAACACCAGATACAGAAAAACGAAGCAGTAGAGGATCGCCGCGTCGCCGCCGTTATTGACGGGAAAGAAATCCCGCGGGGCGTGCGCCAACCAGTAGCCCACGGCCATTTCGCCTGAGGCGATGAAGGCGGCGCTGCGGCTGAAGAGGCCAAGGACCAGCAGCGCGCCGGTGACGAGCTCGATGAGCCCGGCCCACCATGAAAGCGTGCCGAAGTCGACGCCGGCGCGTTCGCCGAACGGAAAGCCCAAGAGCTTTTGCGTGCCGTGTTCGAGAAAAATCAGCGCGACGACAATGCGCACGATGCTCAACACGCGCGGGGCCCATACCGCCGACGTTGCTATTTGGTCGTTCGCCATTTCATTGCTCCGACAATGCTTCGCAACGATCATAGTCTTCAGACGCCCGTGGTGCGATGTGTGTCGCGTCGCTTGCTCGCCGTCGTATGTTTGGCGCTTGTACGCTGATGGGTCTCGCTTAACATGGCCGCCGGCAAACTAAAGGAAACAGATCATGGCGGTCCTGCTGTGGAGTTCGCCGGACGACCCCAGGGAAATTTGGATCCCCGAGCTCGAGCGCGGCCTGCCCGAGGTCGAGGTCCGCGCGGCGCCCGAATTCGGCGACCGCGCCGAGATCGACTACGCCCTGGTCTGGAAGCCCGAGCCGGGGATGCTGGCGAGCCTCCCCAACCTCAAGGTCATCTTCTCCATCGGCGCCGGCGCCGACCACATCCTGGCCGATCCCGAGCGCCCGCCGCAGCTGCCGGTCGTGCGCATGATCGACGGCTACCTGCGCGATATGATGTCGGAATACGCACTGCTCGCCGTGCTCTATTTCCACCGCTTCATGCCGGCCTACCGGCGCGAGCAGGCGGCCGAAGTCTGGCACCGGCGCTGGCCGCACTACACGCCGGAGACCGGGATCGGGCTCCTGGGCCTGGGCGCGATCGGCCAGGACATCGCCGAGAAATTGACGCGGCTCGGCTTTCCGGTGCACGGCTGGAGCCGCACGCCGCACCAGATCTCGCGCATTACGTGCCACCACGGCGCCGGCGGCCTCGACGAGATGCTGCCGCACTGCCGCTATCTCGTCTGCGTGCTGCCGCTGACCGAGGCGACGCGCGGCATCATCAATGCCCGGACCCTGGCGCGGCTGCCTGCGGGCGCCGTCGTCGTCAATCTCGGCCGCGGTGGTCATGTGGTCGACGAGGATCTGCTGGCGGCGCTCGATTCCGGCCATCTCGAAGGCGCCTTCCTCGATGTCTTCAACGCCGAGCCGCTGCCCCGCGGCCACCCCTACTGGCGGCACCCCAAAGTGGTGATGACGCCGCACATCGCCGGCGAGATCGTGCCGCGCTCGGCCGCCAGGAGCGTGGCCGAGAACATCCGCCGCCACCAGCGCGGCGAGCCGCTGCTCGGTGTCCTCGAGCTCGACCGCGGCTACTGAGGCGCCGGGCCGGCTTCGGCCCAGAGGCGGCGCGCGCCGCTGACTCCGGCGCCGGCCGCGTCGGCCCGGGCCAGCACTTCGTCGAGGGGATGCACGGCGACCGCCATGTCGAAGGCGTTGGCGTGCAGGAAGCGGCCGCCGTCGAGGACGATGCCGACGTGGCCGGGGAAGAAGACGAGATCGCCGTGCTTGAGCGCTGCGGGCTCATAGGGCTCCGGCACGGCATCGCCCAATGCCTCGGCCTGCTGATCGGTATCGCGCGGACAGGCGATGCCGGCGCGCTGCAGGACGAGCTGCAGGAAGCCCGAGCAGTCGACGCCCTGGGCGCTGCGCCCGCCCCACAGGTAGGGCACGCCGAGCAGCCGCAAGCCGGTCCCGATGTAGTCCGGCGCGGGCTCGTCCAGCGGCGCCAAGTGCTTGGCGAAGAGCCAGCCGCCGCCGGCAAGGCGGCAATAACCGGCCCGTTCCTCGACCACCTCCACCCGGCTGGCAAGGCTGAGCTGGGCAAGGGGGCGCTGCTTGAGGTCGGCGTCGGGATAAAGATGGCTGGTCGTGGCAGCGACGGCGTGGCTCGGCCGCGTGAGCTCCGCCGCTAGGCCGTCGGCGGGTACGTAGCCGACGTAGCCGTCGAGCGCCGACTGACCCCAGGCCCAGCCCTCGGCTTCGTCGTAGACGGTGAAGCCCTCGCCGAACAGCAGCTGGCTCTCGAGGCGCGCGTCCGCGCCGGGCCGGAAGCCGAGCGGCAGCACCGGCACCGCCACCTGGCGCGTCTCGCCCTCGGCATAGCGAGGGCGTTGGACACGGTTCCGCAAGTGCGCCGCGGCCAGGTCGTCGCGGACCGGCGTCGTCCGCGAATCGAAGCTCTCGGCCTTGCGTCGGGGCTTAGCCAAAGCGCTGCTCGATCACCTGGTACAAGGCGCGGATCGCCTGCGCCTCGCCGCCGGCGGGACGGCCGGGACGGTCCTTGTCGTTCCAGGCATAAAGGTCGAGATGGGCCCAGGACGGCGTCTCGGTGACGAAGGCCTTGAGGTAGAGCGCCGCGGTGATGGCGCCCGCCTGCGGCCCGTCGGAGACGTTGTTGAGGTCGGCGATGCCGCTCTTCAGGCGTTCGGCATAGGGCTCGAACAGCGGCATCCGCCAGACCGGGTCGGAAAGCCCGCGGCCGGCTTCGGCCAGGGCGGACGCCAACGCGTCGTCATCGGTGAAGAGAGCCGGCAGGTCCGGACCGACCGCGACCCGGGCGGCGCCGGTCAGGGTCGCCATGTCGACCAGCAGCTGGGGCCGTTCGGCGTCGGCCTCGGCCAGGGCATCGCACAGGATCAGGCGGCCTTCGGCATCGGTATTGCCGATCTCGACGGTTCTGCCCTCGCGCGTCGGCAGCACGTCGCCGGGCCGGAAGGCATCGCCGGAGATCGCGTTCTCGACCGCCGGAATCAGCAGGCGCAGCCGCACCGGCAAGCCCGCCGCCATGATCATCTGCGCCAGGCCCAAGGCATTGGCGGCCCCGCCCATGTCCTTCTTCATCCGCAGCATGCCGGCCGCCGTCTTGATGTCGAGGCCGCCGGAATCGAAGCAGACGCCCTTGCCGATCAGCGTCACCTTGGGGGCGGCTTGGTCGCCCCAGCGCAGGTCGATCAGCCGGGGTAGGCGGGCGCTGGCGCGGCCTACGGCGTGGACCATCGGATAGTTCTCGGCCAAGAGGTCGTCGCCAACGATCACCGTGGTGCTGGCACCGTGGCGCCGGGCGACGCCCTCGACCGCCTCGGCCAGCTCGCCCGGCCCGAGATCGCCGGCGGGCGTGTTGATCAGATCGCGGACCAGGAAAACCGCGGCCGCCGTCCGCTCGACGCGCGTCAGGTCGGCGCCTTGGGGCGCCAACAGCTGCGCCCGCGGCGTCTCATTGGCGAGATAGCGGCTGAAGCCGTAGGCGCCGAGGCTCCAGCCCAGCGCCGCCGCCGTCGCCGTCTCCGGTGCGGGCGCCGTCTCGATGCGGTAGGTGAGCTTGGGCAGCTGCTTGGCCAAGCCGCCGTAGCACCACAGGTCGGGCCGCTCGCCGAGGCCGAGGACGACGCCGGCAAGTCCGCCTTCAGCATCGGCGATGAGCCGATAGGCCCCGGCCTCGGGCTTGAACTCGGTCGCAACGAGCCAGCGCCGCTCCGTCTCCGGCCGCGCCGAAAGCCAGGCCTCGTAGTCGGCCTTGGCCACGGGCCAGATCGGCACCGTCGCCTCGGCGCCATCGACGATGAATGAACTCACGGACGACCTCTGCGCTCTGCTATCAAATGCGTGCCTAGCATGGCCCGGAACCGTGGCCGGGCAAAGGGGGAGCGGCGCGATGAGCGACTATACGCTGGTGATCGGGTCGCCGGACCTGTCGTCCTGGTCGCTGCGCGCGTGGCTGGTGCTGCAGCACTTCGGGCTGCCGTTCCGGGAGCTCGTGATCGAGCTCGACCAGCCCGGGACCGAGGCGGAAATCCGCGCGCATTCGCCGGCCGGACGGGTGCCGGTGCTGCAGCACGGCTCGCTGGCGGTCTGGGAGTCGCTGGCCATAATCGAGTATCTCGCCGAGCGCCATCCGCGCACCCCGGCACCGGCGCCCCGTTCGGCCGCGGCCGAGGCCGACATCGCGCGCATCCTCGAGATCTGGCGGGGCACGCGCGCGGCCTACGGTGCCGGCGGGGCCTTCCTGTTCGGCGGCTTTTCGGCCGCCGACGCGATGTTCGCACCGGTGGCGAGCCGCTTCATCTCCTATGCCGTGCCGCTTTCCGCCGTCGCCGCCGAGTATCGCGATGCCCTCTGGTCGCTGCCGGCGATGCGGGCCTGGCGGCGCAAGGCCGGCGAAGCGGGCCTTTAGGATGCGTCAGAGAATCAAGCCGCGCTCGCGGTAGTAGCGCCTGGCGCCGTCGTGCAACGGCACCGTCAGGTCGTCGGCCGCCGTCTCCAGGCGGATACGCTGCGCCATCGGGTGGCTGCCGTCGAGGAGCGCGCGGTTGCCCTCGCGCCAGAGCGCCTGGGTGATGGCGTAAATCAGGTCCGCCTCGAGCTTGGTCGAGGTCAGCCACAGCGCGCCGACGGCCAGGGTGGAACGCGCCTCGATGCCCCGATAGGTACCGGCCGGGATCGTCAGCCGCTTGAAATACTGGTTGGCTTCGGCCAGCGCGTCGGCGCCCGGACCCTCGAGGGGCAGCAGATCGATCTCGCGCGAGCGCGCCAAATCGGCGATGACCGGCATCGGAAAGCCGTCGATCATCACCATCGCGTCGATGCGGCGGTCGCGCAGCCATTGCGCCGCCTGCGCCGGCTCGTGGTATTCGCGGATCACGTCGTCGAGGCCGACGCCGTACGCGGCCAGGATGGCTTCGGCCCGCAGCGAAGCGCTGCTCTCGCGCAGGCCGATCGAGATCCGCTTGCCCGAGAGATCGGCGATCTGCCGGATCCCGTCCTCGCGGCGCACCACGACATGCAGGCTCTCCGGATAGAGATTGGCGATCGCGCGCAACCGCTCGAGCGGGCCGGTGGCGAGAAACGCACCTGCGCCGTTGTAGGCGAAGGCGGCCTGGTCAGCCTGCGCGAAGCCCGATTCGACCATGCCGCGGCCGACCAGCTGAATGTTGTCGAGTGCCCCCTGGGTGCTGTGGGCGACCGCGATCAGCCCGGGCACGCCGCAGCTGCCGCCGTCCTCGCAGTCGCGCGAGCCCGGCGGCTTGGTGATGGCGCTGGCGATGACGCGGCCGACCGGAAAATAGGTGCCGACGGTGGTGCCGGTGGCGATACGGAAGAACCGGCTGGCGCGGGCCGGCTTCGCCAGCAGGGCGAGTGCCGCGCCGGTGCCGAGGAGGGCACAGGCCGATCGTCGCGTCAGGTTCATCATGGCGCTCCTATATACGCTCAGGCTCCGGCGCGACCAAGGGGTGAACCCGCGTTACCCTGGCGGCCTTGACAGCCGCCACGCGAAGCCGTCCTTTGGGTTTGCAGATAGGCGCGAGGTAGCGGCCATCCCGAGCTCTGAGACCCTGTCCCAGGCACTGATCGACCAGGTCAGGAGCGTCGTCGTCGAAGTCAGCCCGCACATGCGCGAGTTGGGCATCGAGATCGTCGCGATGGAGGCCGGGCGCCTGACCTTGAAGCTGCCTTATCGGCCTGAGCTGGTGGGCCATCCCGAGACCGGCGTGCTGCATGGCGGCGCCGTCACCGTGCTGCTCGACAGCTGCAGCGGCCTTGCCGTGACCACGGCGCTCAGGGCGCTGGTACCGGTGGCGACCCTCGACCTGCGCATCGACTACCTGCGTCCGGCGGCGCCGGGTGTGGCGGTGCTGGCGCAGGCCCACTGCTACAAGGTGACCCGCGCCGTAGCCTTTACCCGAGGCTTTGCCTATCAGCGCGACGCCGCCGACCCGATCGCCCACTGCGCCGGCAGCTTCATCCTGTCCTCGTCCGGCGAGCCGCTGCCACCGGCCGCGCCGCCTGCGCCGGCATGAACGTCGAAGCCCTGATCGCCGAGGCCAGGCGCAGCGGCGACCTCGCCGCCTTCAACCGGGCGGTGCCATACCTGCGCTTTCTCGGCGTCGAAACGCACCGCGATAGGGACGGGCCGGTGCTGAAGCTGCCGTTCCAGCAGAAGCTGATCGGCAATCCGGACCTGCCGGCGCTGCACGGCGGCATCACCGGGGCGCTGCTGGAGAGCGCCGCCATCGCGCTCGTCATCCTTGAGGTCGAGGCGCCACGCCTGCCGAAGATCGTCAACATCACCGTCGATTACCTGCGTCCCGGCCGCCCGCAGGACACCTTCGCCTGGGGCCGGATCACGCGGCTCGGCCGGCGCATCGTCAGCGTGCAGACGCAAGCGTGGCAGGCCGAGCGCGACAACCCGATCGCGACGGCCAGCGCCCGCTTCCTGATCATTTGACGGCGGGCTAACGCAGACCCAGACCGCGGGCGATGATGCCGCGCAGGATCTCGCGGGTACCGCCCTGGATCGTCAGCTTCGGCGCGATCACGGTGGCATAGTCCAGCACCTCGTCGAAGGTGGCGCGGTTGCCGTCCTCGGCCTCGACGAAGGCGGCAAGCTCGCGGGCCCGCGCCGGCAAGGCCTGCTCCCAGTTGGTGCCGAGGTCCTTGACCACGGAAGCCTCCAGCACCGGCTCCTTGCCGGCTTCCAGCATGCCGTTGACCGATATCGACATCTGCCGCAGCGTGTGCAGCTGCGCCGCCAAGCGGCCGATGCCCTCGGCGCCGCGCCGGTCCGGCTTCTCGCCGAGCACGCGGACCAGCTCGAACAGCACGTAGATGGTCTCCAGGAAGCGCTCGGGCCCGCTGCGCTCGAAGGCGAGCTCGCTGGTCGCCTGCTTCCAGGCCATGTCGACCTCGCCCAGGACGTGGCTCTCGGGCACGAACATGTCCTCGAAGACGACTTCGTTGAAGTCGTGCTTGCCGTTCGGGTGCAGCACCGGCCGCATGCTGATGCCGTCGGCCTTCAGGTCGACCAGGAACTGGGTCAGGCCGTGGCGGCGGTTCTCCTTGGTCGCGGGCGAGGTGCGGAACAGGCCGATCATATAGTCGGCCTGATGCGCGTTCGAGGTCCACAGCTTGCGTCCGTTGACCCGGTAGCCGCCCTCGGCCTTCTCGGCCCGGGTCTTGGCGGCGAACAGGTCGGAGCCCGAATCCGGCTCGCTCATGCCGATGCAGAAGGTGCACTCGCCCCGGGTGATGCGCGGCAGGATGTCGAGCTTGATCTCTTCGGGCGCGTACTTCAGCAGGATCGGCCCGCTCTGCCGGTCGGCGGTGAAGTGCGCGCGCGTCGGCGCGTTGGCGACGCGGAACTCCTCGGTGACGACGTAGCGCTCGAGGAAGCTGCGCTCCTGGCCGCCGTACTGCTTCGGCCAGGTCATGCCGATCCAGCCGCGGGCCCCGACGCGACGGCTGAACTCGCGGTTGAACTCGTCCTGGCCCTCGGTCGGGTAGGGAACGAAGGTGCCGCGCTCGATCTCCTTGGCCAGGAAGGCGCGGACCTCGCCGCGCAGCTCCTCGGCCTCGGGCGGCAGACGGATCGGATCGAATTGGAACTGGCTGGCCATGTCGTTAGCTCCCGGCGGCGTCAGGCCGCGGTAATCGTAGGCCAGAGCGCGTCGGCGCCCTTGGCGGTGACGGCCTCACCCAGGCGCACCGCCCAATAGCTCTCGTCACCGAACTCGTCGCGCCAGGACCAGAGTCGGTGCGTGTAGCGGTGCAGGATGTGCTCGGCGGTGAAGCCGATGGCGCCGTGCACCTGGTGGGCGATGGCGGCGCCGGCGCCGGCGGCTTCGCCGACCCGGATCTTGGCCGCCGCGACGTCGAGGAAGACGCTGGCGTCGTCGGCGGTGCCGGCGCGCTCGATCGCCTGCGCCGCAGAACCCTGCGCGGCGAGCGCGGCCGCCGCCTCGCCGGCGAGCTGGGCCAGGTTGTGCTGCACCGCCTGGAACTTGGCGATCGGGCGCTCGAAGGCGACGCGCTCGCCGGCGTAGCGGACCGAAATCTCCAACAGCGCCTCGAGCGCGCCCGACATCTGCGCCGAACGCGCGGCCGCGCCCAGCAGCAGCAGCGCCTCGTCGCTGAGGCCTTCGGCGGCGCTTTCTTCCAGCGGCTCGACCGAGTCCAGGATCAACCCGTTCTTGGCTTCGTTGGCAAGGTTCCGGCCCGGCTGCCAGGGGAGCCCGTTGCCGGCCAGCAAGGCGACCCTGGAGCCCGCCAGTACGACGACATGGCCGCAATCCTGGCCGAAAGGCACGCCCCGGATGCGGCCGGTCAATCTGCCGCCGCGAAGCTCGAGGCGCTCGCGCGGGCGCAGCGGGGCCACCGTCATCGGTCCGGCGGGCGGCTTGATGCCGGCGCGCGCCAGCAGCCAGCCGGCGATAAGCGTCTCCGCCAGCGGCACTGGCAGGGCGAAGGCGCCGGCGACGCGCAGGATGTCAAAGGTCTCCGGCACCGACAGCCCGGCCCCGCCGATTTCCTCCGGCACCCAGGCCAGGGTCAGCCCGGCCTCCTCCAGCGCCTGCCACAACGGCGCCCGCCAGGCCTCGTCCCTGGCGTTGTTGAGCGTCTGCGGGTCCGCCAGGTCCCTCAGGATCCGCGTGGTGATATCGACGATCATGCTGTCGTTGTCGCTCAACCTCGTCTCCTCAACGGGGTTTCGGCGCCGGAGCGCCTAAACCGGCTGGTATTTCTTGGCGAAGCGGCGCATGCCGGCGAGCCAGCGGTCGTAGTCGGCGGTCTTGCGCCGCATGTATTCCAGCACCTCCGGGTGCGGCAGGATCAGGAACGTTTCCCGGTCCATGGTCTCGATGACGCAGTCGGCCAGCTCCTCCGGCTCGATCATGCCGTCGGCGCTGGCCACGCCGTGCTCGCGGCCCTCGGTCATCGCCGTCCTGACCGCCTGCGGGCACAGCACCGAGACCTTCAGGCCCTCATCGCCATGGGCGATCGAGAGGTATTCGGCAAAGGCCACGGCGGCATGCTTGGTCGCCGAGTAGCTCGCCGAGTAGGCGTGCGTCAACAGCCCGGCGGCGGAGGCGGTGTTGACCAGGTAGCCGCCGCCCCGGGCCAGCATCTTCGGCACCACGGCGCGCGCGGCGTAGACGTGGGCCATGACATGGATGTCCCAGTTCAGCTGCCAATCGGCGTCCGGCGCCTCTTCACCGCCGATGCGGGCGATGCCGGCATTCGAGCAGAAGACGTCGATCGGGCCGAGCTCGGCTTCCGTGCGCGCCACCAGGCGCTGGATCTCCGCTTCCTTGGCGACGTCGGTCACCACCGCCAGCGCGCCGATCTCATCGGCCACCGCCTTGAGCGGCGCCTGCTGGAGGTCGGCGATGGCGATGCCCTTGGCGCCCTCGGCCCTGAAGCGGCGGGCCAGCGCCCGACCGATGCCGCTGGCGGCCCCGGTGACGATGCAGATCTTGCCTTCGATGCGCATGGTCCGCCTCTCAGACCGGATCCCAGGGGACCACGGTGCGCGCATTGCCGAGGCCGTAAAAGTCCGGCCGGAACGACGGCATGGCGATCTCCAGCATGCCTTGCGGCGTCCAGCCTTCGAGCATGGCCATGACGCGGATCGGCCGCGGCTGGCTCCACAGCATGACCTCGTTGCCGCGGATCGAGAAGATCTGGCCGCTGACGTCCTTGGCCCGATCGGCCATCAGCGCCACCGCCAGCGGCGCGATCTGGTCGGGTCGCATCTTCGTCTGCATCATCTCGACCCGCCGCCTGGTCGCCTCGTCCTTGATCGGAATGGTGCCGATCATCCGTGTCCAGGCCGAGGGCGAGATGATGTTGGCGCGGACGTTCTTGCTCGCCCCCTCCATGGCGATGACCTTGCTCAGGCCGACGATGCCGAGCTTGGCGGCGGCGTAGTTGGCCTGGCCGATATTGCCGACCAGGCCTGAGGTCGAGGTGAAGAGGGCGAAGGCGCCGTCCTCCTGGTCGCGGAAATGCTGGATCGCGGCGCGGCAGACGTTGAACGAGCCGCGCAGGTGCACGGCGATCACCGCGTCCCACTCGGCTTCGGACATCTTGTGGAACATGGCGTCGCGCAGGATGCCGGCCGGCGAGATCACGCCATGCAAGCCGTCGAAGGTCTCGAGCGCCAGCGCGACCATCGCCTCGGCCCCGGCCATGCTGGCGACGCTGTCGGAATTCGCGACCGCCTCGCCGCCGGCGGCGCGGATCGCCTTGGCCGTCTCCTCGGCCACGCTGGCGCCGCCCTCGTCCTCGCCACCGACCGAGGCGCCGAGATCGTTGACGACCACGCGGGCGCCCTCGCCCGCGGCCAACAGCGCGCATTCCCGGCCGATGCCGCGGCCGGCGCCGGTCACCAGGATCACCTTGCCGTCCAACACGCCCATGGCCACGTCCTCCCTTCGCTGCCGCCGACATTATCCCTGCCCCGGCGGCATTGCGAAAGCGGTTCTAACGAAGATTAGAAACGGCCGTCAGTCGAGGCGCCGGGCGGGCTGGGGCGCGGCGTCGTAGGCACCCAGCACCGACTGGTCGAAGTCGACGATCGAACCCGTCATCAGGCCGGATTCGTCCGAGGCCAGGAAGGCGATGGCGCGCGCCGCCTCGGCCGGCTTGATCAGGCGGCCGAACGGCTGCGCCGCTTCGGCGGCGGCGAGCCAGCCGTCCCGGGCGCCGTGCTCGCGCCGTTGAATGCTGTCTTCCCCCGGAGTGTCGGCCCAGCCGAGGTTGAGGCCGTTGACCCGGATCCGGTCCGGCATCAGGGCGTAGGCGGCATTGCGGGTCAGCGCCGCCAGCGCCGCCTTGGAGGCGGAATAGGCGGCCAGGAAGGGCTGGCCGCCGTGCGCCGACATGCTGATGACGTTGACGACGGTGCCAGCGGTGGCGTCGCGGCGCATCAGCTTGGCCGCCTCCTGGATCAGGAAGAAGGGGGCGCGGGCGTTGACGTCGAACAGTCGGTCATAGACCTCGGGCGTGGTGCTGAGGATGCTGCCGCGGTCGGTCAGGCCAGCACAGTTGACCAGGCAGTCGAGGCGGCCGAAGGCGGCGTCGGCGTCGGCGATGACGGCGCGGCAGGCTTCGACATCGGCCAGATCGGCGGCAAAGAAACGGGCGGGACAGCCGGCGGCGGTGATCTCGGCGGCGACCTTTCCGCCGCGCTCGGCATTGCGGCCGGTCAGCAACAGGCCGGCGGCCCCGCGCGCGGCGAAGAGGCATGCCGTTGCCTCGCCGAGGCCCTGGCTCGCGCCGGTGATGGCGGCGGTCTTGCCGCTGAATGGCGCGCTCACAGCGTGTCTCCCTGCAGGCGGTCCAGGCGCACCGGACAGCCGCTCCGCCAGGATTCGAGCGCCGCCTCGGCCAGGTACAGCGCCGCCCAGCCATCCCGCGCCGAGACCGTCGGCGTGCCGCCCTCGGCGAGGCAGGCGATGAAGTGGTCGAGCTCCGCCCGATAGGATTCGGCATAGCGTTCAAGGAAGAAATACAACGGCTTGTCCCGGCTGACCGCCTCGCCGTCGCTGACCTCGAGCGCCGTTGGCAGCCGGTTCTCGACCCTAAGCTGGCCGCCGGCGCCCAGCACCTCGATGCGCTGGTCGTAGCCGTAGGCGGCGCGCCGGCTGTTCGAGATCAGGCAGATGGCACCGTCCGCGGTCCTGAGCGTGACCGCGGCGGTGTCGGCATCGCCGAGTTCGCCGATCGCCGGCGCCACCAGGCAGCTCGCGGTGGCGTAGAGCTCGACCGGCTCGGCGCCCATGAGCCAGCGAGCCATGTCGAAGTCGTGGATGGTCATGTCGCGGAACAGGCCGCCGGAGACCTCGACATAGGCCAACGGCGGCGGTGCCGGGTCGCGGCTGGTGATGATCACCATCTCGGTCTTGCCGATGCGGCCCGCGCGCAACTGCCGGTGCAGGGCGGCGAAGCTGGGATCGAAGCGACGGTTGAAGCCGACCTGCAGGATGACGCCGGCCTTGGCCACGGCCTCGAGGCAACGCTCGACGCGGGCCAGCGACAGGTCGATCGGCTTTTCCGTGAACACGGCCTTGCCCGCCAGGGCGGCGGCCTCGATCAGCGGGGCGTGGCTGTCGGTGCTGCTGGCGATGACCACGGCACCGACCGCCGGGTCGGCCAGGGCCGCCTCGGCCGTGGCGGTGGCGGTGCCGTGGCGGCGGGCCAGGGCTTCCGCGGCGCCCGCATTGACATCGACGATATAGGCCAACCGGGCGCCCGCGTGGGCGGCGATGTTGGCGGCATGGATCTGGCCGATACGGCCGGCGCCGAACTGGCAGAAGCCGATTTCCTGACCCATCTCCGCCGACCCTCCGGCCCGCTCCCGTGCGCCTCTGCTTAGCAGCGATCGCCGGGGCGCGGAAGCGCCTTGTCGAGGCTCGAAGCCGCTCCCTATGCTAGTTTCGGTCCGAGGGAGGAAGACGGCCATGAGCGTGAGACTGACGGCGGCCGAGGCGCTGGTCCGCCACCTGATCGCCCAGCGAATCGAGATCGACGGCGAGGTCCGGCCGCTCTGCCCCGGCGTCTTCGCCATCTTCGGCCACGGCAACGTCGCCGGCCTGGGCGAGGCGCTGGCGCGGCACCGCCGCGACCTGCCGACCTGGCGGGCGCACAACGAACAGGCGATGGCGCACGCCGCCATCGGCTATGCCAAGGCGATGCGCCGGCGCCAGTTCCTGGCCTGCACCACCTCGATCGGCCCGGGCGCCACCAACATGGTGACCGCCGCCGCCGTCGCCCATGTCAACCGCCTGCCGGTGCTGCTGTTGCCGGGCGACGTCTTCGCCAGCCGCCGGCCCGACCCGGTGCTGCAGCAGGTCGAGGACTTCGCCGACCCGACGCTCAGCGCCAACGACTGCTTTCGCCCGGTGGCCCGCTATTGGGACCGCATCAGCCGTCCCGAGCAGCTTTTGGCGAGCCTGCCGGCGGCGATCGCGGCGCTGACCGACCCCGTGATGTGCGGCCCTGCCGTGCTGGCGTTGCCCCAGGATGTGCAGACCGAGGCCTGCGACTATCCTGAGAGCTTCTTCGAGGAGCGCCTGCACCGGATCCGCCGGCCGGCGCCGGATCCGGCCGAGCTCGAGGCGGCGGCGCGGGCGCTGGCCGGGGCGCAGCGGCCGCTCTTGATCGCCGGCGGCGGCGTGCATTACGCGGAGGCGACGGGCGAACTGGCGCGTTTCGTTGAACGGCACGGCCTGCCGGTGGCGGAGACCCAGGCCGGCAAGGGCGCGCTGGCCTGGGACCACCCGGCGCAGCTCGGCGCCATCGGCGTCACCGGCAGTGCCGCCGCCAACGCGCTTGCCGCCGAGGCCGACCTGGTATTGGCGGTCGGTACCCGGCTCGGCGACTTCACCACCGCCTCGCGCAGCCTGTTCCAGGACGCGCAGGTGCGCCTGGTCGGCCTCAACGTCGCCGCCTTCGATGCCGGCAAGCACGGCGCCATGACCCTGGTCGCCGACGCCGCCCTCGGCCTGGAGGCGCTGAGCGCGACGCTCGGCGACTGGCGCGCGCCGGCGGCCTGGGGCGCCAAGGGCGAATCCGCGGCGGCGGCCTGGAACGAGGCCGTGGCCCGCGTCACCGCGGCCGGCAACGCGGCCTTGCCGAGCGATGCGCAGGTGCTGGGTGCGGTCAACCGCGCCGCCGGTTCTGGGGACGTCGTGGTCTCGGCCGCCGGCGGCCTGCCGGGGGAGCTGCACAAGCTCTGGCGCACCAACCGGCCCGGCGGCTATCACCTGGAATACGGCTATTCCTGCATGGGCTACGAGATCGCCGGCGGTCTCGGCGTGAAGATGGCGAGGCCGCAGTCCGAGGTCTACGTCATGGTCGGTGACGGCTCCTACCTGATGCTGAACTCGGAGATCGCCACCTCGGTCATGCTCGGCCACAAGCTCGTCATCGTCGTGCTCGACAACGGCGGCTTCGGCTGCATCGACCGGCTGCAGCGGGCGACCGGCGGGGAGGGCTTCAACAACCTGTTCGAGACCTCGGCTGGCGGCGAGGCGGCGCCCCGAATCGACTTCGCCGCCCATGCCGCGAGCCTGGGCGCCGAGGCGGAAGCGGTCGGCGGCATCGCCGAACTGGAGGCGGCGTTGGTCCGGGCCAAGGCGGCGAGCCGCACCACCGTCATCGCTATCCGCGCCGACCCCGCCGCGGCGACGGCCGAGGGCGGCGCCTGGTGGGACGTCGCCGTGCCGGAGCTCTCGCCCCGGGCCGAGGTGCAGCGCGCCCGCGCCGCCTACGAGGCCGCCCGCGCCCGCCAGCGCCTGGGCTGAGCCATGCCTGCCGACAACGCGCCGTGGGCGGTCCACCTGGGCATCAACCCGATCGGCTGGAGCAACGACGACCTGCCCGAGCTGGGCGGCGTGACCCCGCTCGAGACCTGTCTCGCCGAGGCCCGCGAGGCCGGCTACGCCGGCATCGAGCTCGGCCGCAAGTTCCCGCGCGAGCCGGGCCGCTTGGCGCCGATTCTCGCGCGCCACGGCCTGGACCTGATCTCCGGCTGGTACGGCGCCCGGCTCAGGGAGCGGAGCGCGGCCGAGGAGATCGAGGCGATGGCCCCGCACCTCGGCCTCTTGAAGGCGATGGGCTGCGGCGTGCTGATCTTTGCCGAGGTCTCCGGCGCGGTGCACGGCGACCGCGAGCTGCCGTTGTCTCGCCGGCCCCGGCTGAGCGATGCGGAGTGGCGTATCCTCGCCGAGCGCCTGACCGCCGTCGCCGACCATCTGGCGCACGAAGGCCTGGCCCTCGCCTACCACCACCACATGGGCACGGTGATCGAGAACGAGGCCGAGGTCGACCGGCTGCTGGCGGCGACCGGGCCGAACGTCGGCCTGCTGCTGGATACCGGCCACCTGGCCTATGCCGGCGCGGATCCCGCTGCCGTCGCCAGGCGGCACGGCGGCCGCGTGCGCCACGTCCATTGCAAGGACGTCCGGGCCGAGGTGCTGGCCCGCGCCCGCGCCGAGGACTGGAGCTTCCTCGATGCCGTCCTCGCCGGCGTCTTCACGGTGCCGGGCGACGGCGCCGTCGACTTCGCCGCGGTCTTGCGCAACCTGAGGCGCTCCGGCTACGCCGGCTGGCTGGTGGTCGAGGCCGAGCAGGACCCGGCCAGGGCCGAGCCGCTGACTTATGCCCGCCTGGGCCGCCGGGGCCTGGCGCGGGCGATCGCGGCGGCCTAGTAGCCGGCGATCCGGCTGAGCGCCGCGGCGACGCCGGGGGCGGCGGCGACGATCGAGTTGCCCTTCAGCAGGCCGCCGTTGCCGAGGAAGTCGCTGGTCCAGCCGCCGCCCTCGCTGACCAGCAGGATGCCGGCGAGACAGTCCCAGGCGTTGATGTGCGCCTCGCAATAGCCGAGCAGCCGTCCGGCGGCGACATAGGCCAGCATCAAAGCGCCGGAGCCGTTGCATTGATACATGCCGTCGGCCCCGAGCAGCCGCTCGATGGCGCCGAGCAGGGGCGCGACGGTGGTGCGCGGCGAGTAGCCGATGCCGACGGTGCCCTCGGCCAGCGAGCGGGCCCGGCTGGCCCGGATCGGCTGGCCATTACAGCGCGCGCCCCGGCCGCGCCGGGCCACGAAAACCTCCTCCCTGTTGGGGTCGTAGATGACGCCGAGCTCGATCTCGTCTCCGACCACATAGGCGATGGAGACGCACCAGACCGGGATGCTGCTGATGAAATTGGCGGTGCCGTCGATCGGATCGACGACCCAGATGCCGGCGTTGGTTTTGGCGTCGAGGTCGTGGCCGCCCTCTTCGCCGATGAAGCCGTCCTCAGGGAAACGCGCCGCCAGGCGCTCGCGGATCAGCGCCTCGACGGCGCCGTCCGCTTGGCTGACGAAGTCCTGCCGGCCCTTGGCCTTGACCGTGATCGTCTCCGGCGCGCGGAACCAGCTCAGTGCCGCCTGCCCGGCCTCCCGCGCCACCGCCTCGGCCGCGGCCAGGCGCGCCGTCATCGGCTCTATCGACATGCTGATCGGCCTCGCTTGAAACCGGGCTCGAACGCGCGGCGCGCCGGAGCCCACGCGGCACAGGACTACGACAAATTCGTTTTCAAGGCCACCGGCCCTGTGCTTCACTCTTGCCTGAAACTAAGAGACCGCCCGACGGGCGGCGCTCGGGGCAAGGGGAGGAACGAAGCGATGAAGCGTTGGCGTACGGTATTGGCGCTGGCCGCCGCCTGCGGCCTGGCCGCCGCGGCGGCGCCGGGGGCCCGGGCGCAGGGTGACCTGACGCTCTACTGCAGCCCGCAGATCGAATGGTGCCAGCTGATGGTCGAGGCTTTCCAGAAGGAGACCGGCATCACCGTCGCCATGACGCGCAAGAGCTCGGGCGAGACCTTCGCCCAGATCAAGGCCGAGCGGCAGAACCCCAAGGGCGACGTCTGGTGGGGCGGCACCGGCGATCCGCACCTGCAGGCGGCCGAGGAAGGGCTGACGGAAGAGTACAAGTCGCCGCTGCTCGCGGAGCTGCACGACTGGGCCCGCCGCCAGGCCGAGCAGTCCGGCTATCGCACCGTCGGCATCTACGCCGGCGCCCTCGGCTTCGGCTACAACACCGAGCTGTTGAAGAAGAGCAACCTGCCCGAGCCGAAGTGCTGGAAAGACCTGGCCAAGGCCGACTACAAGGGCCAAGTGCAGATCGCCAACCCGAACTCCTCGGGCACCGCCTACACCACGCTTGCCACCATCGTCCAGCTCTGGGGCGAGGACGACGGCTTCAAGTATCTCAAGGACCTGCACCAGAACGTAAACCAGTACACCAAGTCGGGCTCGGCCCCGATCAAGGCGGCGGCGCGCGGCGAGACCGTCATCGGCATCACCTTTCAGCACGATATCGTCACCCAGGTGGTCTCGGGCTTCCCGGTGGTCGCCATCTCGCCGTGCGAGGGGACCGGCTACGAGATCGGCTCGATGAGCATCATCAAGGGCGCGCGCAACCCAGAGAGCGCCAGGAAGTTCTACGATTTCGCGCTGCGCGCCGAAGTGCAGGAGATGGCGGCCCAGGCGCAGGCCTATCAGGTGCCGTCAAACGCCAAGGCCAAGGCGCCGCCGCAGGCGCCCGACCTCAGCACCATCAAGCTGATCGACTACGACTTCGCCAAGTACGGCTCCTCGGACGAGCGCAAGCGCCTGTTGAAGAAATGGGACGACGAGGTTTACGCCCTGCCGCGTTGAGGGGTTGACGCGCCGGCATGTTGAACCGGCCGGTCGCGCTCTGGCTGGCGGTCGGCTGGGCCGGCTTCGCGATCCTGCCCTGGTACGCGCTCGACCACGGCTTCTGGTCGCTGCGCTGGCTTGCCGACTATCCGGGCGGGGCCAAGGTGGCGCCGGGGCTGCTGCAGGTCTTCCTGCACGGCCACTGGTGGCTGGCGCCGTTGCTGCCGGCCCTGGCGGCACCCCTGGCGTTGCTGCGGCGCCGGCGCAACCAGGCTTGGTTCGCGGCGGTGCTGCTGGCCGCCGGCGGTCTCGGCCTCGCCTATCTGTTGCTGCAGGGCTTCGCCATCGGCATCGGCGGCTGGAGCTTCGCCGCCCTCGAGGCCACCTTCGGGCCACTCGACGACCGCCAGTTCGGCATGGGCTACGGCGCCTTGCTGGTCGGCGCGGCATTGCTGTTCTGGCTGTCGCTGGGCCTCGCCGCCCGCGGCGCGGTCAACGGCGACGGCTTCGTCGTCGGCGCCATCGCCCTGGTGATCGCGCTGGTCGCGGTGTTCATCTTCTTCCCGGTCGGGCACATCCTCTCCAGCGCCTTCCAGGACAACGACTACAACCTGGCGCCGACGCTGTTCACCGAGAAGCTGTTCAGCCGCGGCATCTGGGGCCTGGGCTGTCTGGGCGCCGGGCTCAACTGCGGCGTCGCCTGGAACTCGCTGCTCATGGCGGTCTTGGTCGGGCTCTCGACCACCGTGCTGGGTCTCGCCTTCGCCCTCTTGGCGACGCGCACCGGCTTCCGCGCCAAGCGGCTGCTGCGCGTCCTGACGGTGCTGCCGATCATCACCCCGCCGTTCGTCATCGGCCTTGCCATCATCCTGCTGTTCGGCGCCTCCGGAACCTTCAGTCAGCTGCTCGAGTGGCTGACCGGGGCGCCGCCCGGCCGTTACATCTACGGCCTGCCCGGGATCTGGCTGGCGCAGACGCTGGCCTTCACGCCGATCGCCTTCCTGGTCCTGATCGGCGTCGTCGAGGGCGTCAGTCCGTCGATGGAGGAAGCGGCCTTGACCCTGCGCGCCGACCATTGGCGCACCTTCACCACGGTCTCGCTGCCGCTGATGCGCCCGGGCCTCGCCAACGCCTTCCTTCTGGGCTTCATCGAGAGTCTGGCCGATTTCGGCAACCCGCTGGTCCTGGGCGGCAATTTCGACGTGCTCTCGACCGCGATCTTCTTCGCCATCGTCGGGGCGCAGAACGACCAGGGCCGCGCCGCGGTGCTGGCGATCGTGCTGCTGGCCTTCACCCTGACCGCGTTCTGGGCCCAGCGCCGCTGGCTCGGGCGCCGCTCCTACGCTACCGTCACCGGCAAGGGCGACGCCGGCCTGCACGTGCCGCTGCCGCGCCGCCTGAGCTGGCTGGTGCACGGCACGGCGCTGCCCTGGGCCGGCCTGACCCTGGTGATCTACTGCATGATCTTGTTCGGCGGCTTCGTCGAGCTCTGGGGCCATGACCACAGCTTCACCTTGCGCCACTATCTCGACGCCTTCTCGATCACCACCGGGACCGGCGGCCTGGTCTGGTCGGGCGCGGCCTGGAACTCCTTCTTCACCACCATCACGATCTCCGCGATCTCGGCGCCGCTGACCGCGATCGTCGGCCTGCTGACCGCCTACCTGCTGGTGCGCCAGCGCTTCGCCGGCCAGAACAGCTTCGAGTTCGGCACCATGCTGAGCTTCGCCATTCCCGGCACGGTCATCGGCATCGGCTACATCCTGGCCTTCAACGTGCCGCCGATCGAGCTTACCGGCACCGGGGTGATCCTGGTGATCTGCTTCATCTTCCGTAACATGCCGGTCGGCGTGCGCGCCGGCATCGCCGCCATGAGCCAGCTCGACCGCAGCCTGGACGAGGCCTCGCTGACCCTGGGCGCCGGCACTTTCACCACGGTGCGCAGGGTGGTGCTGCCGCTGCTGCGCCCGGCGGTGGTCGCCGCGCTGGTCTTCAGCTTCGTCCGCGCGATGACGGCGATCAGCGCCGTCATTTTCCTGGTCAGCGCCAATTACGACATGGCGACCTCGTACATCATCGGCCGCGTCGAGAACGGCGACTATGGCCTGGCGATCGCCTACAGCTCGGTGCTGATCGTGGTCATGCTGCTGGCCATCGGCGTGGTGCAGAAGCTGGTCGGAGAGCGCCGCATCGGCCGGCGCGACGAGGCGGCGGACCTGCGCGCCGGCGCCGAGGGGGCGATGGCGTGAGTTTCCGCGGCAAGGCGGCGGCGGTCCGCTTCGAGGCGGTCAGCAAGAGCTACGGCGCAGTGGTCGCCGTGCGCGCGATCTCGTTCGCGATCGCGCCCGGCGAGCTGGTGACGCTGCTTGGGCCCAGCGGCTGCGGCAAGACCACGACCCTGCGCCTGATCGCCGGGCTGGAGATGCCGAGCGCTGGCCGCATCCTGATCGGCGAGGATGACGTCTCGCGGCTGCCGGCGACCGCGCGCGATGTCTCCATGGTCTTTCAGTCCTATGCGCTGTTCCCGCACATGACGGTGTTCGAGAACGTCGCCTACGGCTTGAACGTCAGCGGCGTCGCCAAGGCCGAGGCGCGCGAGCGGGCCGAGGACGGCCTCAAGCTGGTCGGCCTCGAAGGCTATGGCGGGCGTCTGCCGAGCGAGCTGTCGGGCGGCCAGCAGCAGCGCGTCGCCGTGGCCCGCGCCCTGGTGCTGGAGCCGGCGGTGCTGCTGTTCGACGAGCCGCTGTCGAACCTGGATGCCAAGCTCAGGCGCCGGGTCCGCGACGAGATCCGCGAGCTGCAGCAGAAGCTGGGCCTGACCACCGTCTATGTCACGCACGACCAGGAGGAGGCGCTGGCCGTCTCCGACCGCATCATCGTCATGCGCGATGCCGAAATCGCCCAGATCGGCAGCCCGCGCGAGCTCTACCAGGCGCCGGACGACCGCTTCGTCGCCGACTTCATCGGTGACGCCAATGTCGTCGACGGCCGCATCGTTTCCATCGATGGCGAGCTGGCGCTGGTCCGCATCGGCGAGGCCCTGGAGGTCTACCTGCCGCATCGCGGCCTTGAGCCCGGGCCGGTCAAGGTCGCGCTCCGGCCCGAAAGCCTGCACCTCAGCGCCGACGGCAGCGGCCTCGCCGGCGAGGTGCTGAAGGCGACCTATCTGGGCGGCCACGTCGAGTACAGGCTGGCCACGGCGTTGGGCGAGCTGTTCGCGGTCGACCACCAGGGCGAGTTGGCGGCCGCGGCTGGTGCCCGCATCTCAATCGGCCTGCGCGAGCGCGGCGTCGCCTTGTTGCGGGGCTGAAGGCAGGCGCCTGTTTGCGAGGCGCCGCCGCTGCGGCTCAATCCTTCGGCGTGATGCGGATCGCCGCCGGACCGGTGAGCAGCAGCTTCACCACCTCGGCCTGGCGGTTGGCGCCGGTCTTGCGGAAGATCTGCTTCAGCTGCGAGCGCACCGTATGCACGCTGACCCGCGACTCCTTGGCCAGCTCGTCGAGCTGCTTGCCGCGCACCAGGCCCAGCGCCAGCCGCGATTCGACCCGGGTCAGGCCATAGAGATCGCGCAGCACGTCCTCCTCGATGTCGATGCCGTCCTCGGGATCGCTGAGGAAGATGGCGACGCCGTTGCGGCGCGGCGCTTTCCCCTGGGCGGGCGAGCCGAGCGGCGTCACCATCAGGCACAGGGGCTGCTTCATCGACGGGCGCGAGATCGTCAGCGCGCAGCCTTCCTCCGGCTCGATGGCGCCCTGGATGGTACGCATCACCAGGGTCAGCAGAGCCTTGGTCTCCTCAGCGCTCTCGGCGCGGAAGGTGCCGCTTCTCGGGTCGACGACCAGGCCGTCGCCGGCGGCGATGATCTGGCGTGCCTTGCTGTTGGTGATCAGCACCTGGCCGCGGGCGTCCAGGATCATCACGCCCAGGGGCAGGCGGTCGAGGACGCCGGCGGCGGCCTGCGTCACCGCGCGCCGGGTGTCGTGCTCGTGGCGCTGGCGGGTCAGGCGGTGGCGCTCGACGGCGCGGCGCAGTGGGGCGACGGCGCCGCTGCGGGCCAGGGCGGCGGCGCCGAGCGCGTCCTGGGCGCCGAGCTGGATCGCGCGCAAGTTCAGGCTCTCATCCCCGTCGCGGCTGACGACGACCAACGGCAGCGATGGCAGGGCACGGGCGATCTCGGCCACCCGCGCCAGATCGCCGGCCTTGCCGAGTGCCAGCAGCAGCAGGTCGACCTGGCTCTCCGTCGCCGCTTCGACGATGTCGCTGAGCGCGGTGTGCGCGCAAAGCACCGGCTCGATGGCGGCGATTTCCGTCAGCAATGCGGCGACCGCCTTGCCGGCCTCGCGGGCCATCGGCACCAGCAGCAGGCGAAGCGGGACCGTCATCTCAGGCCCGGCACCGGCGGCGGGGCGCGCCGAGTTGCGCTCCCGCTCGTCGGAACTCGGCGCCGGCGGCGTTTCTTGCGCTGCGGTGGTCAATCAGCACCCCCCTGACTCCGCAGAATACCGACAATCCTATATTGGGGCGCGATCGCCCGCTTTAAAGTCAAATTTTTCAATGGCCTAGACAATGGCCGCCCGACTGTGGCGCGGCAGTCGCGGAAGGCAAGTAGGGTGGCCTCGGGGCCGCCCCACGTTTGTTGCCATTTGCGCCGAAAGCGTCGGCCCGGCCGCCTTACTTGGTCAAGCCTTTGCCCGGCTGCCAGTCCGGGTGCACGCCGGCGCCGGCGCGATAGCCCGTGCCCTGCTCCGCCATCACCTTCAGGTCGAGTCCGTCGAGCAGCTTGCCGGTATCGGCCAGGATCCGGTACTTGCCGAACATGACGACGAAATCGGCGGTGATCAGCCGCGAGCGGGCCAGGAACAGCTCGTTCTCGCTGTCCAACAGGTCCAGGAGGTCGCGCTGGCCGATCTCGAACTCCTGCCGGTAGGTCGAGACCACTTGCGAGTTGGCCAGCACCAGGTCGTTCAAGGTCAGGCTCTCGCGCTTGGCGTTCTCGGTGGCGATCCAGGCCAGCCGCACCGACTCCTCGATCAGCCGCTGCACGCCCAGGAAGGCTTCCCGGCTCTCGGTGATGCGCTCGATCGCCTCCATCTTGCGCGCCGTCGTCTGGCCGCCGTTGAACAGGTTCCACTGCATCCTCAGCATGGCCAGGAAGTCGTGGTTCGGCCCCTGGGTGCCGTCGATGTGGCGGTTGCGCGAGCCGGTGATCTCGACCCGGAAGGTCGGGTAGAAGTCGCCCTCGACGACACGGCGCTCGCCGTGGGTGACGTCGATGTCGGCGCCGACGGCGCGTATCGCCGGGTTGTTGCTGCGCGACTGGCCGACCGCGTCATCGACGCTCGCCGGCAGCAGCGCTTCCGAGAGCTCCGGCAGCACCAGGTCGCTCGGCGCCTCGCCGACGAAACGGATGAAGCTGGCGGTGGCGTCCTCCAGGTCCTTCTCGGCCCGGATCAGCGTGTTCTTGGCCGTGGCCAGCCGGGCTTCGGCCTGCTGCTGGTCGCCGATGCCGCTCTGGCCGCCTTGCACGCGGCTGCGCACGTCATCGGTGATGCCCTGGTGGATGTCGACGTTGTCCTTGGCCAGCTGCACCAGCTCCTGGTTGCGCAGCACGTCGAGATAGGCCTGCGTGGAGTTGAGCGCGATCACCTCCGAGCGCTCGCGGACCCGGTACGAGGCGGCGTCGACCCGGCTCGCCCGCTTCTCCACCTCGCCCTCGCGGGCGAAGCCGTCGAACAGCAGCTGCTGCAGGGTGAGGTCGCTCTCCATCCGGCCGAGCCAGCCGCCGGGGCGGGGCGAGGTCGTGGTGTTGAGCGACCATTCCGGGCCGATGCCGGCGCGCGCGTCGAGCCGCGGATAATAAAGGCCGCGGGCCTCGCGCAGCTCGGCCTCGGTGGCGCGCCGGTTGGCCGCCGCCTCCTTGACGTCGGGGTGCGTGCTGATGGCGAACTGCACGGTTTCCGACAGGGTGCCGGCGAGCGCGGCGCCCGACAGCGCCGTCGATAAGGTTAATGTCGCCGCGATCACGCCAAAGGCGACTTGGCTTGCGAGTTTCATGCGCACCGTCCCACCACTACTGTCGACGGTCGGTTTCAAGCCCGCCTCGGTCTGCCCGCCGCGCGCCCTCTCGCACCTGCGGCTCGCCGATGCGGCACCGCCGACCCGCGGCTGCGAGAAAACTCCCCCGTCGACTCCAAAGGGCGACATTAGGATAGCCGACTAAAGGCAGAATTCAAGCGCCCAGAACGCCCGCCAAGGCGGCGGCGCAGAATTGGATTTCCCTGGTAAATCAAGACCGTCAGGCGGCGCGGCCCGGTCGCGGCGGGGCCGCGCCGGGCCTGGGCTGTGATAATTCGGCCACAAGAATCCCGCCGGCGGGCCTTTCCGGCAACAAAATTAGGGCGGGGCGCGCCCGGCGGCGTGGTAGATCCGTTTCGCAGAAATGCGTGGTTCCGTTTCGCAAAAAAGGGGCTCGGCGCCCGCGACGCCATATTTGGGCGCCACACAAAGCGGACGACGCTATTTCACATATTTCACACGGGGGGGCCCTGACACATGGGCGGCCTCGGGCCCGTCGGGCTCCGCTCGCGGGCGGCGGGCAAGAGAACGGGGCCGGCCCCGCGAAGGACCGGCCCCGGATAGTACTTGCAACGGGCGCTCAGACGGAGCCGTCATCGCCCACGTCGATATTGGCGCTCAGGTCGTCCGTGAAATTGACGTCATTGAGCGTGATGGAAAAGTCGGCGACGGGGTTGCCCGCATCGGTCAGAGTGATCAGCGTATCGTCGCCGCCCGCGTCCGCCTGTTCGAAATCGCGATCAGCCGTCGCCACGCCCAGCGAGTCGAACAGGGCATCGAGGTCGATGACGTCGTTGTCACCGCCGGCGAGGAAGTCGGTGATGGTGTCGTGGCCACCCAGCGCCGCCGAGCCGTACAGGAACACATCGTCGCCGCCGCCGCCGGTCATGTCGTCATCGCCGGCGCCGCCGACCAGGATGTCGTCGCCGTCCCCGCCCGTCAGCGAGTCGTCGCCGCCAAAGCCGAGCAGCACCACGCCGCCGTCGGGATCCCCCTCCGCGAGGTCGTCGGCAGTCAGCGTGTTGGGGTTGTCGTCACCGACAATCGTCTTCTCCGCCGGGAACAGCGTCGCGTTGATGATGCCGTCGATCGCATCGCCGTCGCCGTCGGTACCGGTGATGCCGTAGGACAGCTCGATCGGCTCGCCCGGCAGCGCCTCGCCGATGGTGAAGCTGCCCAGCTTGAAAGTATCGGTGTCGGTCTCGGCCTCGAGCTGGATGGCGCTGAACAGGTTCTCCTCGCCCTCGGTGATGATCTGATAGGTCCAGCCGTCGCGCATGCCCTCTATCAGCACGCCATCACCCGCATCAGTAACCACCAGGTCACCCGGGAAGCTGCTATTCGCACCGTCCCAAACTGGGTCACCGTTCTCATCGAAGACCCTGATGTCCGAGACGCCGAGATTAAGGACGGTTTCGCCTGCCTCACCGGGGGTGCCGAAGAACTCCTGGTCGTCGTCGGCAACAATGGCAAACACCATGAAGTTGGCCCTTTGCGCCGCGCTGCCCGTGATCCTGACCGTCTGACGAAAGGCGTTGGTCAGACTGTGCTCATCATACGTGAACCCGCTCGGCTCGATCGGCGCAACGGTGTCCACCGCCAAGCCCTCGACGAAGTCGAAGCGGATGCCCTCGCCGGCCTCGAAGGAGTTACCCTGGTCGATGCCGATTTCGTTCGCATTGGTATTGAGCGAAGAGCCAGATGCAGTGGACATCAGGATGTCCAGAGAGCTGCCGCCGATATCCTGATTGATCAGCCCCACGAATTCTTTGAAGCCGCCGGGGACGCCCGCGAGGCTGGCCGGCGTCACCTCGGTGGCGTTCGAGATGATGCCGCTGGACATGAAGGTGAACGTGCCGGTCCCCGTCGTCGGATCGATATCGATCACGAAGCCGATGTCTCCATCCGCCGTCTTGGCGACGAGCTGCGTTTCGTCCCCACCATCGCCGAAGAACAGCAACAGCGGCTCGTTATTGAGGAAGAGCTGGTTGCCGTCGGCGTCGAGCGCCGGCTCGCTCCCATCTCCGATGATGTTGAACACGACCGTGTCGATGCCGTCCGCGCCGGCGAGGAAGTTGAGGTCGAACTCTTCCGCTGGATTGACCTCGGCGTTCACGAGGTAGACCGTTTCCGGAGACAGGGCCGCCGGCACGTCGTTCTCGACGTTGACGACGATGCTGTCCGCGGCAAGCGTCACCGCGTCGCCGTCGAAGTCCTCGGCCTGGAAGGCCGTGGTCAGGTCCAGCGCCAAGTTGGCCGCGTCGCCGCTGGC